>SXGU01159176.1_pt1 | contig 94764 bp, 85 predicted proteins | sample 3174531 | NCBI WGS metagenome assembly SXGU01 (sample SAMN11356863, study PRJNA531348) | freshwater metagenome | isolation source: freshwater sample F1-140 | place: China: Fuxian Lake, Yuxi | collected 2017-12-25
CATCACCAACATATCCGGCTTCGGTAAGGGTTGTTGCATCAGCAATTGCAAACGGAACATTTAATACACGAGCTAATGTTTGCGCTAAAAGAGTTTTTCCAGTTCCTGTTGGACCAACTAATAGAATATTACTTTTTTCAATTTCAACTCCATTATCTTCCGTACTTTTTTCTGCTTCAATTCTTTTATAATGATTGTAAACTGCAACCGATAATGCTTTTTTTGCATCGTCTTGTTCAATTACATATTCATCTAATGCAGATTTAATAGTTGAAGGTGTAAGTATCGTACGTTGCTTTTGTTTTTTTTGTTTAGTTGGCGTAACATTACTCTTAATTATTTCTAATGATGTTGCAATACAACGATCGCAAATATAAGAATCGGAACCTGCGATCATACTGTGAACTTCGTCAGATCTTTTTCCGCAAAACGAACAATGTATAACTGTATTTCCTTCTTTAGATTTTTGACTCATTGCTTATTATTTATCCTTTTTACCACTTTTATTTACAAGAATGGTATCAATAATTCCATATTTCTTTGCTTGTTCAGAGGACATATAATTATCGCGATCTGTATCTTTTGAAACTTCTTGCGAAGTTTTACCACAATGTTTTCCAATTACTTCATTAATACGATCTTTCGTTTTCAAAATTTCTTCGGCTTGAATACTTATATCGGAAGCTGTTCCTTGAACTCCGCCCCATGGTTGATGAATCATGATTCTTGAATTTGGAAGTGCTTTTCTTTTTCCACTTGCACCTGCGAGTAACAAAACTGCTCCCATACTTGCTGCCATTCCAATACAAATTGTTGAAACATCTGGTCGGATATATTGCATTGTATCATAAATTGCAAGACCAGCATAAACAGAACCGCCGGGAGAATTTATGTAAAGATGAATATCTTTTTCTGGATCTTCTGATTCTAAAAACAACATTTGTGCAACTGTTAAACTTGCAACCATATCGTCGATCGGACCTCCAATAAAAATTATTCGTTCTTTTAAAAGTCGTGAATAAATATCATAAGCTCGCTCTCCTCTGCTCGTTTGTTCAACAACCATTGGAACAAGTTGATTCATTATTGTTGGCATTTGCTTTGTATTGTTAAAATATGTCATTTTTTTCCTTTTTAAGAAATTGGTTTCTCGACAATAATGGTTTCTTTTTGCAAGAAATCAAAGAGTTTGTCAGTTAATATTTTTTCTCTGTATTTATCAGATGTTTTATAAAAGTTTTGCAGTGTGTTTTTGTCGATTCCTAATTTTTTTGATTCTGCTGTGACATGCCTTTCTATGTCTTCATCTGTTAAAGTTAGGTTTTCTTGTTTCAAAATTTCTTCTCTTAACAAAAACCATTTGCCTTGCCATGTTGCTGATGGTTTTAGAGATTCACGATATTCGGTTTCATCAAAATCGACTGGTAATTTTTTTCCATGTTGTTGTTTATATTCATCAACAAAAGAATCTTGTAAACTTTTAACTAAAGATTCTGGAACTGGAAAATCATGATTTTTAATAATTTCTTGAGTTAAATTATCTAAAAATTTATTTCGGCTTTGTTCGCTGTAATAATTTTCAAGATCTTTTTTTACATTTGAATTGAATTCTTCGACAGTTAACATTTTATCTTTTGTAACTTTTTTAACGAACTCATCATCAAAAGTTGGAAGTATAATATTTTCAATTCCTGTTACATTAAATTGTAAATGAATTTTATGTTCATGCTCAGCATGTTTATGATTAAACTTTGCAGAATAACTTCCATTAAGTTCAGCATGTTCAAGAGAGGTTTTTATTTCTTCTTCAGTCGAAGGTTCATTTAAATAAATTTTAACACCTTCACGATTTCTGTCTAGTATTTCATTTTCAGATTCATCAAACTCTTTAATATTTGCAGTTACAACAAATTCTTTTCCATCAACTTTTTCTGCCGGATAATATATTGCGTGAATTCTTTGCAGACGACTTGCTTCTTCAGTAACATCTTTTTCACTGGTTGTAAAAATTGGTTTTTCTATTTTTAATTGCTTGTACTGTTTTAATTCAATACTCGGTCGAACTTCATATTTAATTGTAAAAGAAAAAGGTGTTCCAGGTTTAAATTGCATATCGGTCATTTCTGGTGTACCAATTGGAATTATATTTTTTTCTATTAACGCATTTCTAAAAGATTCATCGGCAATTTCTTGTAAAGCGTCATGTTGAATTGAAGACGCATAAAGCTTTTTAACCATTGCGATCGGGACCTTCCCTTGTCGAAATCCATCAATTTTAATTGTTTTAGCAGCTTTTTTATAGGCTGATTCAAAATGTGGAGCAAGCTCTTCTTGCGTTAAGGTAATATCTATTTGCTGATCGCAGCCTGTTAGTGCTTGGTGTTTAATTTCCATGATTATTCCGTAGGTGATAAAAAATTTGTTACAAAATTAGTTGTCAAAAATACGAACATTGTATCAATTTTGGAACAGTATTCTTTGGCAACTGGTTGTGTTTATCGCTATTATTTATTACAATAATAAAACTTTATAAGGATAAACATGAAAAAACATTTGTTACTATTAGTAATTATTATTTTACCATCACTTCTTTTTTGTGATACTTTTGCTTCACGTATTAAAATTACAAATCCGAACGGATCTTTATTTGATGGAAATTTTAAAGATGGATCACTTGCTGCTGTAAGTTATATTTTAAATGATACAGCAGATAATGTAACTGTTAAAATAATTGACGAAGCTACAAATTCTTCAGTGGCATCAATTACAGCAGGGAAACAGAATCCGGGAACTAACACTTTAACTTGGGATGGAACAGGAAGTGTTACAAATAAAAAATATTTTGCTCAAGTTTTAATTTCAAGAAAAACATATTCATCTACAAAATATACTTGCTACAGTTTTGTTAAAACTTACGAGACTTATTCAATTTATACTCGAGGTGTCGATGCAAACCGCGATCCAAACCATCAAAATTTTGGATACATTTATGCAGCTAATTCAGATGCAAGTGATGATGCATTAAAAACAGGAATTCTTCGTTATAATTCTAATTTGACTTATGCTGGGACAGATATTGGCCATCCGATACTTACAAATACTTTAGGTAATTTAAATTCAGGTGGGACAATTGATTGGGGAGCAACTGCACCGTGGTATTCTACAATTGATTATTTGGGAAGAATATTTGCATCAGCCAACGGGAATGGAAATATTTTTAGAATGGATAGTGATACTTCGAAACCAAAATTAGTTGTAAAAAAAATTAATCAACCTCGTGGTTTAGCAACATTCGGAAGCGGAACAAACTTTAGATTATTTATTGCAGCAGACACGATTGTACTTCGGGCAAAATTTGTAAATGCAGATACTGCAACTGCAGTTGAAACGGTTGCCGTTTTAAGTAATTACGTTCGCGATATAATTATTGATGATGACGGAAATTTAATTGTTGGTTTACGCGCAGGAGCAATAGGAGGCGCCGGAATTGCAGTTGAAAAATATTCTCTCTCCGGACAATTGCCGGTTCGCCGAATTAATGCAATTTGGTCTGTAAGTTTTGGAACTGGCGGTTCGCCAATTGGTTTTGCTTTAAAACGAGGTTCGAATTTATCTTCTGCAAATGACGATACTTTATATGTTTCGATTCGCGGTGTAAGTGGAACTGATACTACAAATATTGGTGTTCATGAGATTACTCAACTCAATGGATTTTTCCCTGAATCAAAATTAATTTTCAAGCCAACTCAGTTTCCAGGTTCAATTGGTGGAAATATAAGCACAAACGCTGATTTGACTATTGATTATGCTGGGAATATTATTTTATTTGAAAATGGAAATGAGGAAATTTTTTCAGTTGCACCACCAAATAGTGCAAGCACACGAACAATTACAACTCGTGGTTTTGGATCTGTAACTGTTACAACTTCATCAAGCAATGTAAATGAAAATTTAACTCCGAATGATTTTATACTTTTGCAGAATTACCCAAATCCATTTAATCCTTCAACCACAATTTCATTTCATTCGCCATATTCAGCAAATGTGAAAATTATTATTTACGATCTCGTTGGTAATGAAGTTCGAAAATTATACGATAATGAATCTAAAAAAGGTTTTCATTCTGTTGTTTGGGACGGCAAAGGAAATAATGGTGAAGTTATTTCTTCCGGAATTTATTTGTACAGATTAATTACAAACTCATCAAAAAGTACTTCAAACACAATTACTAAAAGAATGATTTTAATGAAATAATTATTTAAGAATATTTTATATGAAAAAATCAGTATTAAAAATTTTACCATTCACTTTGTCATACTCAATCCCGTTGATGACAATTTTAGCAATTAATAAGGGCGGATATTTATCTTATTTAACGCCTATAGTTATTTTTATAATTCTCCCTTTGATTGAATGGCTAATTGGAAAAAGTGAGGACAACTACTCTACTGAAGAAGAAGTTCTAATTAATAACAATACGTTATTTTCTTTACTTCTATACGGTCATTTAATTAGCGTTTATTTAGGACTGTATGTTTTTTTAAATGCAATTTCAACTCGCACCTTAAACATTTTTGAAATAATGGGAATGACAATTTCTATGGGTGTTCTTGCCGGCGCAGTTGGAATTACAGTTGCTCATGAATTATTTCATCGCTCAAATATTTTCGAGCAGTGGATTGGAAAATTATTACTGCTTGTAAATTGCTACATGCATTATTCAATTGAGCATGTTTATGGTCATCATCGTAATGTCGCCACATTTGATGATCCTGCTTCAGCTCGATTCGGCGAATCAATTTATAAATTTTTACCTCGAACTATTATCGGAACCTATATTAGTGCCTGGAAAATAGAAGTTAGTAGACTACAAAAAAAAAATGAAAAATTTTTCTCAACCAAAAATGAAATGTTGTTATTTCAGTTTATAACAATTTTATTTCTATTTATTATTTATTTTGTATTTGGACTTAAAGCATTAATTGTTTTTTTATTTGTTGGATTTATTGGAGTAATTCAGTTGGAAATAGTAAACTATATAGAGCATTACGGATTACAAAGAAATCACAATAAAGATGGCGACTACGAAAAAGTTGGAGTTGCACATTCGTGGAGTTCAAATAATTATTTAAGCAGGTGGTTTTTATACGAATTAAATCGCCACTCAGATCATCATTTAAATGCATCTCGAAAATATCAAATATTGAGACACATTGATAAAAGCCCACAACATCCGGCTGGTTACCCGGCAATGATACTATTAACTTTTATTCCTTTTTGGTGGAGATTTGTAATGGATAAACGAGCTTTAGAATATAAATAAACTTTTTAATAAAGTTTTCTGTTCATATAAACATTCAACATTAATCCCGCCATTAACATATACGAACAAAGCGAAGATCCGCCGTAACTTAAAAATGGAAGTGGGATTCCAATTACAGGCATAAGTCCAATTACCATTCCAATGTTTACAATAATGTGAACTGCAAATAACGAAGTGATTCCCATTGCAAGTAAACTTCCAAACCGATTGCGAGTTATTGAAGCAAGCCACAAACCTCTGTAAAGTAAATAGGCAAATAATCCGAGAATGATTATTGAACCGATAAATCCAAATTCTTCACCTGTTACACAAAAAATAAAATCAGTCCATTGTTTTGGAATGAAGCTAAGCCGAGTTTGAGAACCATTCATAAATCCTTTTCCGAATAAACCACCACTTCCAATTGCAACTTTCGATTGAATAATATTATATCCTGCACCGAGTGGATCTGCTGATGGATCTAAAAAAGTCAAAATTCTTTTTTGTTGATAGAATGGGAGTATATTATAAATAATCTGAGTCATAATTCCGGAGATAACATTTATTCCAAACAAGACTGCGCTGATAAATATATCTTCCTTCAATAAAATAATTCCAATGCCAACTAAAATAAGTGCAATTACAAAATATGTTGTTCCAAGTAAAGAAAGTATTGCAATTATAATCGGAGAAATTATTGCAACAATTAATGCGTTCGAAGATCCGGACCAATAAATAAGCGGAATAAAAAATCCAAGATAAGTTAATGCGGTTCCAAAATCTGGCTGAAGCATAATTAAAAATACCGGCGCGATTACAATACCGAAAACACCCAAAGTATCTTTTAGATTTGCAATTGAAGTTGTGCTTTTGCCAAGAAATGCTGAGACTGCAATAATGGTTGTAATTTTTACAAACTCAGAAGGTTGAATGCCAAATCCACCATAACCGAACCAACTTTTTGAACCATAAACTTTTTGTCCAGCAATTAAAACTAGTGCTAATATTATCAGCGAAAAGAAATAAACAAAATATGAAGTTCGTTCAAGTTCTCTTAATGGGATAAACATTCCAATTAATAAAAGAATTAACCCAACTCCGCTCCATGCAAGTTGTCTGTAAAAAGTAAAATATTGTGGCGTGTCGGCTGTCGAACTATAAATAGAAACTAGACCAATTGTAATTAATACTAAAAAAGTAATTAAAAGCTTAAAGTCGAAATATCCTTTAATATAAGTTGCCATTAGTTTATTCCGCTTTTTTGTTGAACGGCAACTTTACTTGAATCATTTTTATTTTCAGTTACTGATAATGTCTCAATTGTTTTATTAATTGGTAACGGGTGTAAATATCTGTCGATACATTTTCCAGCAATCGGTGCTGCGAATGCGCCACCATATCCAACATTTTCTACCAACACACAAATTGCAATCGTTGGATTATCATAAGGTGCAAATCCAACAAACCACGCATGATCTTGGCCATGTGGATTTTGTGCAGTTCCGGTTTTTCCTGCAACAACAATTTTTTTAACTCGTGCAGCGCTGGCAGTTCCACTAGTTTCCATTACAACTCTTCGCATTCCTTCACGAACAAGTTGCCAAGTTTTTTCAGAAATTTTAGTTTGTCTTTGAGAAATTTCCGGCAATTCTTTTTTCTTTGTATTTCTATCAAATGTATAATCGAGAATATGTGGCTGAAAATATTTTCCCTTGTTAGCTAACATCGCCGCGTAATTTGCCATTTGAATTGGTGTAACTCCTAATTCACCTTGCCCAATTCCAAGACTAATTAAATATCCTTGAGTCCATTTACCAACACCATAAGTTTTGTTATAATAATTAGTTGTTGGAAGAAGGCCAGAGTTTTCTTCTAAAATATCTATTCCTGCAACTTCACCAAAACCAAATTCTTTTCCGTACTGACTCCATTTATCGAGACCAACTTTTAACATTAGTTGATAAAAGAAAACGTTGCAAGATTTTTGAATTGCTTCTACAACATTTGTTGAACCATGAATATGAAGATCTTTGAAATATTTATTCCCAAATTGAAATCCACCTCGACATTGAACTCTCCAGTTTTCATCAATAATATTATTTTCTAACGCAGCAATTGCCAACACCATTTTATAAGTTGAACCTGGCGGATATCGTGTTAGTGATGCCCGATTGAATAAAGGCTTAGTTGGATTTTTCAGCAATGAATTCCAAATTTCATTTGTTGTAATTCCACTAAATTCAGTTAAATCATAATCAGGTTTACTTGCGAATGCAATCACTCCTCCATTACGCGGATCTATTGCTACAACTGCTCCGCGATAATCTGACAATAGAGATTCCGCCAAAGCCTGAACATTTGCATCAATTGAAAGATATAAATCGGCACCATCAATCGGAAGAATATCGCTGTTACCATTATTAAAAGTTCCAACTCGCTGCCCTTTTGAATTTTGAGAAATATATTCAAATCCCTTAATCCCTCTCAAATATTTCTCATACTTTGATTCGATACCATTATTACCGATCAAATCTCCCGGACGATAATATTCTTCGGAATTTTCGATTTGTCTTTTGGAAATTTCTTTTACATATCCAAGTGCATGAGACATTTTTGCATTTGTTACATAAGTTCGCTTTGTTTCAGCTTCAACTTCTATGCCGCGAAGTTTTTTGCCGTACTCTTCTATATGAGCCATCTGCTCATAAGTTATATCTCTTTTCAAACGAGAAGGAATAAACCGATTATAAATTTTTGCTTTCCGTAGATTTTTTTTTACTTCTTCAGTTGGAATATTTAAAATATAGGAAACTAGCGGTATATTTTTTTCATCAAAATCTGAAGGAACAATCATTACTGTATAGGCTGGTTTATTATCAACCATCAAAATATTATTTCGGTCGTAAATGTATCCCCGTATTGGTTCTTGAATAACTGTCCGAATACTATTTTCTTTTGATCTTTTTCCAAACTCCTCATAGTAAACATATTGTAATTGAAAAAGCCGGAATACAATTATGGCAAAGCAAACAAATAATATTCTTTGAATTATTATTTTTCTTTCCTGAGAACCAAACTCTGAGCTGAATTGAAACATTTATTAAATAGTTTTAAGTTTGAATTCTTTTACGAAAATAGAAAAATGGAAGTAGTGCGGTTATCAAAGTATAAACAGTTGAAAATAAACCGCTTCTAATCATTGCAGACCAAAATGTCATTTCTGCTCCTTGAATAATAAAAAAAATATTAATTACATTATGTGCCAATGAAGAAAAAAATAGAATTAATAAAAACAGCAATTCGCCTGTTGCATAATTTCTTTTATTTTCATTAAAAAAATAACCGGCAAGAAATCCGACTAATGTTTTAATAAACGCTGTTAATCCAATAACACCACTACTTAAAATGTCATCTAATAGTCCAACTGAAAATCCTAAAATAGTTGCCGGAATTTGACCATAAACTAAAGAAATATATACAACCCAAATTAAAAGTATATCCGGGACTATACTAGAAACTGCTAAAAGTGGTACAAACGTTGTTTGAATTACTATAAATAATAAGCTTACTGAAACTAAAAAAACTATATCGCGAAAATTTATTTTATTCACCATGGTAACTGCAAAATTATCATAAATGTAGGGGACAAGCAATTATTTTCACATGAGAGATTAAACTTTGAGTTGCTTCATTTTACTCGTATTTTCTTACCCTCATGAAGAGTTGTTTAGGAAGTTGGCTTATAATAATTTTAATGGTTGTGTTTTTCGGTTGCGATTCAGGAGTTTCTCCGGAAGATCTCGAAAAGATAGATCCAAAATTTACCGCATTACAAAGTAATATTTTCGATTTAAGTTGTTCTACTAAAAGTTGTCACGGTTCAGATGGTGCCGGGAATCTCTTTTTAACAAAGGATAAATCTTATGCAGCTATGGTAAACATTCGAAGTTCTCTTGATTCAAAATATTATATAGTTAAACCGGGGAATGCTGATTCAAGTTATTTATATTTAAAACTTACAAATCCCCCTTCAGGAGTTTTAATGCCAAAAGGAAATCCAAAATTATCTGATGCAAAAATTGCAGCAGTTAAGGAATGGATTAATAATGGCGCACTAAATAATTAATTATATTCACAATTTTTTTTCTATAATAAAATGATAACGCAACAATTAATAAGAAATATAGCAATTATCGCACACGTTGACCATGGCAAAACTACTTTGGTTGATTACATGCTACGACAAACAGGAACATTTCGAGATAACCAACAAGTCGCAACTCGCATAATGGATTCAAACGATCAGGAGCGAGAAAGAGGAATTACAATTCTTGCTAAAAATACTGCGGTTCATTATACAAGTCTGAAAGATAAAAATAAATATAAAATTAATATTGTTGATACACCAGGTCACTCTGATTTTGCCGGTGAAGTTGAACGAACTTTAAAAATGGTTGATGGCGTTTTGTTGCTTGTTGATGCTTCTGAAGGACCACTTCCGGGAACAAAATTTGTTCTTAAAAAATCTCTTGATTTAAATTTGCAGCCAATTGTCGTTATAAATAAAATTGATCGAAAAGATGCACGACCACACGAAGTGTTAGATGAAGTTTTCGAACTATTTCTTTCGCTCGGGGCAAATGATAAACAACTCGACTTCCCAATTATTTATGCAATTTCAAAACTAGGCATTGCAAAAAATGAATTGGAAATGGAAAGCACTTCACTTGATCCTTTATTTGAGGCAATTATTTCAAAAGTACCTCATCCAATTGGCAATCCAAACGATCCATTTCAAATGTTAGTTACAACAATCGATTACAATGATTATCTCGGCCGATTAGGAATTGGAAAAATTCATCGTGGTACAATACAACTTGGCGAACCGATGGAAGTAATTCACAAAGATGGTTCAATTGAAGATGCTCGTGTTTCAAAATTATATTCCTTTGAAGGATTAAAAAGAATTGAAGTTGCAAAAGCGAGTGTTGGAGATATTATTGCACTCGCGGGAATGGAAGATGTTGATATCGGCGAAACAATTGCATCGGTCAAAGATCCAACTCCACTTCCATTTGTTGCAATTGAAGAACCAACAATGTCAATGAATTTTATAGTTAATAATTCTCCATTTGCCGGACAAGAGGGAAAATACGTAACAACAAGAAATTTGTCGGAACGATTACAAAAAGAACTTCGATCGAACGTAAGTTTAAAAGTTGAATTTACAGATTCTCCTGATGTGTTTAAAATTAGTGGGCGCGGCGAACTTCATCTTTCGGTTTTAATTGAAAATATGAGACGCGAAAATTATGAACTTCAAGTTTCAAGGCCAGAAGTTATTCTTAAAAGAATTGATGATGTGGTTTGTGAACCAATTGAACATATTATAATTGATGTTCCAGATGAACATAATGGAATTGTAATAGAAAATCTTGGCAAACGAAAAGCTGAAATGAAGAATATGATGTCCTCGCAAGGAAATACTCGACTCGAATTTTTAGTTCCAGCTCGCGGACTTATCGGTTTCAGAAATGAATTTATGACACAAACAAAAGGAACCGGAATTCTTCATCATAATTTTCATGGTTATGAACCTCATAAAGGAGAAATGCAACAAAGGACAAGAGGAGCATTGATTGCAATGGAAGGTGGTGAAGCGGTTGCATATGGTATGTGGAAATTACAAGAACGATCAATATTTTTTATTGAACCAGGAGCTCGTATTTATTCTGGAATGATTGTTGGTGAAAATACACGTGAACATGATATGACGGTAAATGTTTGTAAAACAAAACAACTCACAAATATGCGCGCCTCCGGTTCCGATACTGCTGTTCGTCTTGAGCCACCACATTTATTAACACTTGAGCAAGCAATTGAATGGGTTGGTGATGATGAATATGTTGAAATTACCCCTTCTTCAATTAGATTACGAAAAAAATATTTAGAACATAATGAGCGGAATAGAGCTACAAAGAAAAAAGTTATAGATATATGATAAATAATAAAAAATATTTCGTTGCAATTGCCGGAAATATTGGAAGCGGGAAATCCTCATTAACTACTCTTTTATCTAAAGAACTTGGCTTCTCCCCTTTTTATGAATCAGTAGATGATAATCCATATCTCTCGGATTTTTACGGAGATATGAAAAGATGGTCCTTCAATTTGCAGATATATTTTTTATCTCATCGATTTCAAATGCACAAAAAAATAGTTGAGTCGAGCCAAAGTGTAATTCAAGATCGAACTATTTACGAAGATGCGCAGATTTTCGCAAAAAATATTCATTCAATTAAAAGAATGGATGATCGCGATTATAAAAATTATGTATCTCTATTTAATGCGATGATTCAATTTTTAAAACCTCCTGATCTTTTAATTTACTTGCGGGCAAATGTTGATACACTAACAAATCAAATTAAAACACGTGGAAGAAGTTTTGAGAAAAGTATTGAAAAGAGTTACCTCGAACAACTTAACTTACTTTATGAAGATTGGATTAATAATTATAAAATTGGGAACTTACTTGTAATTGAAAGTGATGGAATTGATTTTGTAAACAGCAATTCGGATTTAAAAATAATCAAAGAAAAAATTTTAGCTAAACTTTCTACCATCTAACAATAAATAATTAAGCTGATTTATTGTTCCTTGTTAATTTTAAATTTCTTCCTCGCATAAACCTTTCCCGACACTTTAACTTTTGTTTGTGGCTTTCTATCCCACTTAATACGTGGTTTTAATTTTTTTTTAGCTTTCACTTTCATCAGGTTCAACTAAAAAAATATTAATTACTTTGAAGTTTCAACAAAAGTAGAGCCATCCGAACTAATATTTGAGGCATACTTAGTGGGATTTGCGCTAAACATTTTATCGCAGTCGGAACAACAAAATCCATAAACCTTACCCTCGTACTTAACTGTAGTAATTTTCGCATCGACATCATCTCCGGAAATCGGGCATACTTTATTAAATGCAACTTCCTGCGTTGAACAGGAAAATGCAAATAGAAAAATAGCTAATATATATAATGTGTTTTTCATAAAACCTCCTACTCAATATTAGTTATCAAAATCCATTTAATCAAGTAAGTTTAAGGGGATTATTATTTTTTTGGTAAAAGTATTGCATTTAATTACTCAATTGTTTTAATTGTGTTGATAGTCTTGGAGTTTTCTGCTCTGTTTAACTGAATTTGTTTTGTTTGTAGAAATAATAACTCAAACAATTTGAAAGGTTTAACATGCAATCAAGAGCTTCTCCGTAGTAAATAATTTTTTTATTAAAAAAAATATTATATGGAGAATCCAGAAAATCCAAAAAAGAGTATGGGGCGTTTCCGAAAAGCCAAACGAGTAGGATCATGAAAAGAGGTAAAAGGATGAGTAATAATAATTATACATTTTTAGAAAACTTGTACGACAAATATGTTACACCATGTCTCAATGAACTTGATTCAGGTGCATCATTTAAAAAATGGACGTACAGACTTCTTCAGCTTTATGCTTGGTATTGGCTAATTTATGGAGCCTATACTGTACTAATAGGATTATTTGGTGATACCGGTTATTTTACTAGTGGTGGTGCATCTGCAATGGAAGTTTTAGGGTCACTTGTAAGTATAGCAATGTCCCTATTTACAGTTTGGTATGTTTATTCCATAGTTAATAACAGAGCAGGAAAGTTGAATGGAGCAGAATATACTGGTGTAACCTATTATGTGTTTGGAAGCATTGTGCCTGCCTCGGGGATAATTCTTGGAGAGGTATCGGCTTTAATTTTAATTGCAACAGGCGCAATCGGACTTTTAGGTACATTATTAAACACAACAGTTTATGCACCAGTCGGTGCTTTTTATGGGGCGTGGGATTGCATGTTAACTTATTTTGTACAATACATTCCAATGTGGAATAGTGATGATTATACAAACAATCTTGCCGCCTCAACTTTAGGAGGTTCATATTCAAACTTCTGGAGTGATATTTTGCTTCATTTAGGATTTATGTTAGGTGGCGGTTATTTGTTAACAGCATATTATGTTGCTGTTGAAGTTTATAAATATCTATATAAACTTGCAGTTGCAGTACTTAATTGGATTCCTGAAATTTCTCTCAGATTTACAATTAAACAAAAATAAACAAGTAGTAATAGATATAGTAAAATAAAAACCCTGCCTTTGGTGGGGTTTTTGTTTTTTTGTGATCATCTTATTTATTGACTTTGATCTACAATAATCTTAAATATGTACGATTGGGTTGCGGGAATTACAAATGAATAATTTAATAAAAGGGCGTTTTTCAGATTTATCAAAGATAATAAATAAAGGAGGAGTAATATGAAAAAAATATTTTTTCTAACTTTTTTAAGTTTACTTGTTTTGTGGTTGAATAATATTTCAAGTGAACTTAATGCACAAAAAAAATCTTTTCCAATTACAGGTGTGTATCGCGTTAATTCTTTTTCGGAAAAGGGAGTTAATTATAAGATTGATGCAGAAATTACTATCGATGAAGATAAAATGTTGTGGGGTGGTTATCTTAAAATTGGAAAAGGCGAACCGTTGTATTTAAGAGGAATCGTGAAAAGAGATGAAGTAAAATATAAAATTCCAACATTATTCGACGATTCAGAAAGTATAGAGTGGGGAATTGTTTATGGTTCTGAATTGCTATTTAAGAAAAGTCCAGATGCAAAGTATCGTGTAATTAGAATGGATAAATTTAAAAAATAAAATTTATCGTTTTGCTAACCATTCTTTTGGATTTAGTTTTTCTTTTTCTTTCCAAATTTCAAAATGTAATAAATCTCCATCAAGTGATTCGCCACTTGTACCAATAATTTCACCTTCAGCTAATTGTTGCCCATCTATAACTGAAACTGTTTTTAAATTTGTATAAACCGTTCTCATATCATCCGAATGTGTGATAATAACTAAATTTCCAAATGATGGAAGCCAATGCACCATACTAACTTCCCCAGTCGCGACCGATTTTACTAATGAACCATTCGGAACAGAAATATCAATTCCATTATTTTGTGTAACAGTTTTTAAAACCGGGTGAACTTGATTCCCAAAACCAGCTGCAATTACACGAGAGTTAACTGGCCACCGTAGATTCCCTTTTACTGGAAAATCTTTGGACACTACACTTTTAGTTATTTCTTCAACCTTTTTCTTAGCGAGACGCTTTCGTTCTTCTTCTTTAACTTTTTCTTTTTTTCTTAGTTCTTCTTTACGAACTCTTTCACTTTCAATAAGATCAGAAATCAAATTTTCCATTTGCTTAATCGATTCAGTTTTACGATTAAGTTGGCTTACTAATAATGTTTTATCTCTTCGAATTGACGATAAAAGTGTTTTTCTTTTTTCAGTTTTCTGTACTGTTTTATTTTCTTCATATTTTTTTTCAGTTAACAGTTTTTCTTCATCTTTTAATTGTATTAAAAGTAAGTTTTGTTGAACAGTAAGAGAGTCTCTGTTTAACTTAATTTTAGCTAAATCTTTTCGCCTTTGGTCAGCGAACCTTTTCAAATATTTCAACCGAATATAAAGTTGATTGATGCTTGATGATGAAAGAAGTGTTTCGAAATCGTAAGTTCTGCCGTTTGTGTAAATGCTAGAAACGTATTTTGAGTAATGATCTTTAAGTAAATTTATTTCTTTCTCGAGCGATATAATGTTTTCAACTGTTTTTAATATTGATTGTCTTAAATAAGATTGCTTATTATTTAGTTCATCAATTAGTTCGTGCAGAAGTTTTGTTTGTCTTTCATAATTATCAAGTTGGTCGAGTGTTGTTTTTTCCTTTCGCTCATTTTCATCGATTTTTTTTTCATATTCCAAAATTTCATTTCTTAGTTTAACCAAATCCTTTTTTTTCTTTTGAATATCTTGCTGCTCCGAAATAACTATTGTGTATGCACAAATTAACAAAGCAATAAAATATAATATTTTCATTTTGTAATTCTTTCAGCGGATTTATCAATATCGAATTCTAACCGCGGTAAGCTTACATTGTATTTTACAGATTCAAATGAAATAGTTAAACTTCTCTTTTCATTTAATGGTGTTAGTATTACAGAAGTCGGATATTCTGAAATTTCATTTCCGTAATAGTATTTTTCTGTTAAAACAACTTTACTTTCCTTGTTATGCTTTATTAAAAGCAATCTCATATTATTTCTATCAATAGTAAATTCTGAGATTATTTCATTCATAATAGATTTGAGTACAACAACTGAATCAGTTGTTTTATCTGTTTGCAGAATTGCATTTTGTGGAATTGTTCTTTTCCCCGAAAAAAATAAAAAGAGATTTTCCATATTTATAGATGACGGGAGTTGAATTGGAAGTTTATCCATTTCAATTTTTCCTTCCGTTACTAAATTTTCAAACTTGCTGTATAATAAATATGAATTTTGCGTTATAATTGCATTCCCTAATTCAATTCCAAATGGACCGGAAATATTAATACGTAGAGAATCGGGATGCTTTAGAAATAATTCGAATGAAGCGGAAAAAGAAATTGAATCAAAATTTATATCAATTGTTCCGATTGCATTGCAGGTTTTTAGCGGAAATGCTTCATTATTTATTTTTGAAATTATTTCTTCAATAGCAATATTATTTGTGTAAATTTTATTCGAAGGAGTTTCTTTTACAGTTCCACATCCAATAAATATCAAAAGAGGAATTAAGACATTCCTCATAATCCTCCTCGAGAAATTTTTTCTTTAAGTAAAATATTTGCCTTATCTAATTCCAAAGCTTTACTCCACCACATTTTTGCTTTCTCTAATTCTTTTTTCTTTGCATATACATCTCCCAAATGTTCAAAAACAACAGCATTGGTTTCTCCATTTGAGATTGATTTTTGTATATAAAATTCTGCCAAATCATAATCACCTAATTTGAAATAAATCCAACCAATTGTATCAAGAAATGAAGAGTTAGTTGAATCTTTTTGAAGTGATTGCTTTGACATCGACAATGCTTTTTGTAAATATTTTCCTCTTTCAGATAAACTATAAGCGTAATTATTTAAAACTGTAATATTTCCCGGATTAAGCATTAACACTTGCTCATATGCGCTATCTGATTTCGTAAATTGTTTTAAGTTGTCATATTCCAAACCTAATGCAGAAAGTATATTTAAATCTTTTGGATTTAACTCCCTCGCTTTTTCATAAGAATTAATAGCCAAATTATTTTTCTTCAATTGAGAATATGCTATTCCAAGTAAATAATGAAGTCGAAAATCTTTTGGGACATATGTAATTGCTTTATTTAATATGTTCACCATCGGTTCATATTCTTTTCTATCAAAATAAATTGACCCAAGATATGACCACGCATCGCTATTCCATGTTGCGAGAGTAGTTACTTTTTCAAACATTTGCATCGCTAGCGAATCATTTTTTTCTGAGGCGTAAATTATTCCAAGATAAAATATTGCACGCCAATCTTTTGGTTCTTTAATTGAAAGAGTCGTTAAATATTTTTTCGTAATCGGCATAATGGATATGTCTTCTTGTGCTTTTGTGAAATATACAAACGCCGCACGAAAACGATATTCAATCGAAACAGAATCACTTTCGATTATTTTTTGAAGATATGGAACGGCTTCATCCCATTTATTTTGTTTCAGATAAACATCAACTAATGCGGCTTGTGCATCAACTTCATCTGGATAGAGAATAATTAATTTTTTTAAGTGCGTAATTGCTTTATCATATTTCTCAGCACGAATGTACATATCAACAATTGTCTGCTTCAGCGATTTATTTTTGGTATCTATACTTAACATTTTCTCATAAATCTCTGCGGCTTCTTCAAACTTTTTTTGAGAAATATAAAGTTTTCCCAATTCCATATAAACTTCCCACACCGACCCAGTTTTCTCAATTATTCTTTTATACATATCAATTGCAACAAGTGGTTTCGATTGTTCTGTAATTTTTGCAATTGTATACATTGCGTCAACATTGTCAGGATCAATTCTTATAATGTTTTGTAATTGAATAATTGCAGAATTATTTTCGGAAAGCTGAATGTAAACTTTTGCAAGCAACGAATAATATTCAGTTTTTGTGGAATCTTTTTTTATTGCGTTTTGAAGCATCTCCTTTGCTAAATCAAATTTTGATAACGCTTCATAATTTTTTGCTAATGCAAAATAAATTGCATGGTTGTCATCCAAACGGAGTGCATCAAGGTATTCTATTATCGCTCCTGAAATATCTCCCTTGCTTTCTTTTTCAGAACCATTAATATAGTGTTGAAGTGATTTTGTTTGTTGTTCGGCTGAAAGCTCTTTCTTTTTACCAATGGATGTCTGAGCAGATTCTTTTTGTTGAGTTTTTATAACTCCGCATCCAAATAGTCCGAATGTAAAAATTATAACCGCGATTTTTAAAACTAATATTTTTTTCATTTTTAAGCTTTTTGTCTAATTAGTGAATATATAAAAATATGCTTATTCTCCTTTTTATTCAACGAAAGATTTCAAAGTTCTTATAATTAGTATTCTTCATTATTAAAATTTATTATCTTAACTAAAATGCTTAATTAAATGCCAAATTTTACAGTTGATAAAAATATCTCGAAAGCTAAAACCATTCATACTGATTTTTATACTTCTTCCAAAAATTACGAAGAAGCGAAAGAGAAAATATTTTCACGTTCCTGGCAGCTAATCGGTGATACCGATAAAGTAAAAAATAGTGGCGATTCTTTCCCATTTATGATTTTAGAAAATTATTTAAATGAACCTTTACTTCTTACTCGAGACAAAGAAGATAAACTACATTGCATTAGCAATGTTTGCACTCATCGTGGAAATTTACTGATAACTGAATCATGCAAAATAAATAATATAGTTTGTAAATATCATGGTCGGCAGTTTTCATTAAATGGAAAATTTTTATCGATGCCACAATTTAAAGAAGTAGAAAATTTTCCAACTGAGTCAGATAATTTACACTCATTACCGTTATTCAATTGGGGAAAATTATTGTTTACAAGTTTAAATAATGAAATTCCTGCAAACATTTTTTTTAGCGAAATTATGAAACGTATCGAATGGTTTCCAATGGAAAAATTGAATTACAGAGCTGACCTTTCAAAAGAATATTCTGTTAAAGCTAATTGGGCACTTTATTGCGAAAATTATTTAGAGGGATTTCATATTCCATTTGTACATGCTGGTTTAAATTCTGTTCTTGATTTTGGAGAATACACAACTGAAATTTTTAAATATTCTAATTTACAAATTGGAATTGCTAAAAAAGGAGAAAGTTGTTTTGATTTACCAACTACTTCTCCAGATTATGGAAAAAATATTGCTGCTTATTATTTTTGGGTCTTCCCAAATATGATGTTTAATTTTTATCCATGGGGATTATCTATAAATATTGTTAAACCAATCAACTCAAGTGAATCGAAAGTTGAGTTTCTAACTTATGTAAGTGACGAAAGTAAATTAAATTTTGGCGCCGGAAATGGTTTAGATGGAGTTGAAATGGAAGATGAGGAAGTTGTGGAAAATGTCCAAAAAGGAATTCGATCTCGTTTTTACAAACATGGTCGTTATTCCGTAACACGCGAACAAGGGGCTCATCATTTTCATTCACTTCTTGCCAAATTTATTGGATAGTGTCAGAATTTAAACGAACGATAAGTCCCGCTACAACAATTGCAATTATAGTTGGCGGTGTAATTGGTTCAGGAATTTTTATGAAACCTGCGCTGATTGCATCACAGTTGGGCTCTCCATTATTATTATTAAGTGTGTGGGTTGTTGCCGGCTGCATTACATTATTCGGCGCACTTTCAAATGCAGAAGTTGCAACATTATTTCCTGAAACCGGTGGGCAATATGTTTTCTTTAAAAAAATGTATGGCGATGCTTTTGCTTTTTTTTATGGCTGGGCTTCTTTTGCGGTTTTTAATACTGCAGGGAATGCTTCTATCGCATATGTTTTTTCTCAATACGCAAATTACTTTATTTTATTCCCACGTTTTTCTTTAATTATTGAACAATCATTTTTAATTAATATTCCATTTGTTGGGACAATATTTCCATTACAAAATTTCGGCGTTAAACTTCTAACAATTTTAATAATATTATTATTCACTTTAATTAATTACAAAAGTGTAAAAAACGGAAGTGCATTACAAATATTTTTAACTGCTTTAAAAGTAATTGCACTTGTATTATTAATTGGTGGAATATTTTTCTCAGGAAATGGATCGATTAATAATGTAATAACTTCTTCGGTTACAATGCCGCAAGGCTGGTCGCTCTTCGCAGTATACATGGCAGCATTGGGTGGAGCGTTTTGGGCTTACGATGGTTGGAATAATATAACTTTTGTTGCAGGAGAAGTTATCGAACCTCAAAAAAATATTCCACGTAGTTTATTTTTAGGATTGTTTTTTTGTATAATAATTTATTCACTGATAAATCTTGCTTACTGTTATCTTCTTCCCATTACATCTTTAGCTTCATCCCAATTTGTTGCATCGGATGTTGCAACTGCTGCGTGGGGAATTATTGGTGGATCAATAATCGCACTTTTGGTAATGCTATCGACCCTTGGCACAACAAACGCAAATGTACTTGCAACTGCACGTGTTACTTATGCAATGAGCGATGAAAATAAATGGTTTAAATGGGCTGGAAAAGTTCATCCAAAATATCAAACACCGGGCAATGCGTTAATTTTAAATTCCGTTTGGAGTATAGTTTTAATTATAAGTGGTTCGTTTGATATGTTAACGGACATGTTGATTTTTGTAAGTTGGTTTTTTTATGGAATGAGTGCATTGGGATTATTTATTCTTCGAAAGAAAATGAAAGAAGTAGAGCGTCCATATAAAGTTTGGGGATATCCTTTTGTTCCTCTCTTTTTTATTGTCTTCGTATTTTTCTTTTTATCAACCACTCTTTTCAATGATATAATAAATTACCAAAATGGTATTACGCCTATTATTAATTCGTTATTAGGAATTTTAATTACTTCAGTTGGAATCCCTATTTATTATCTTTCAAGAAAAAGAAATTAATAAAACAATTTCTTCTATTTGTTTGCTACTATTCATATCTTAAAAAAAATTAAAGGAGTTTAAATGTTGACATTAGATTTTATACAAACAGTTGCTTTTGCCGGGATAATGTTATTTGTTGGATATTTTATTTGTAAAAAAGTTGCGTTTTTATATCGATACAATATTCCTCCTGCGGTTGTTGGCGGATTACTGATTGCTATAATTTTTACTTTCTTTAAAAGTTATGATATCACTCCAATAACTTTCGATAAGCAACTTGAAAAACCTTTGATGATTGCATTTTTTTGTTCGATTGGTTTTGGTGCAAGTTTTAAATTATTAAAAACCGGCGGACGACAAGTTGTTATATTTTTTATTATTGCTACACTTGTTGCGGTCGGTCAAAATATTGTTGGCGCACTTGTTGCACCTATGTTTGGTCTTCATCCACTATTTGGTGTATTAAGTGGATCTGTAACTTTAACTGGCGGTCCTGCTACCGGATTAGCATTTGCTCCTTTATTTGAAAATGCAGGAGTTGGTGGAGCTGCAACAATTGCACTCGCTGCTGCAATGACGGGAATTATTTGTGGAGGTGTTTTTGGAGGACCAGTTGGAACTTATTTGATAAATAAATTTCAACTTCAAACTCCGGGAAAACTATCATCTTACCAAATTAATGTTACAGCTGAAAATATTGCTGAAGCACAAATGTCCGAACCTCAATTAGAATCTCCAAAAGGTGAAGACAAAGAATCTTTTTGGTTAATTAAAAACTTCATTGCAATTCTTGTTGCAATTTGGTTTGGTGGATTATTGAGTAATTGGTTTAATAGTATTGGATTAACTTTGCCTGCAACAATTGGAGCAATGTTAGTTGCTTCAATTATTCGAAATATAGATGACACTACAAATTGGATTGGTCTATCACAAAACATTATTGACGATCTCGGAAATGCGGCTCTTTCACTTTTCCTTGTAATGGCATTAATGACTTTAAAATTATGGGAACTTTCAGGTTTAGTTTTCCCATTAATTATAATTATGGTATTACAAATACTTTTAATTGTAGTTACTTCAATATTTATTGTTTTTAAATATATGGGAAAAGATTATGAAGCCGCCGTAATGACTTCTGGGTTTTTTGGTTTTATGCTCGGCACAACTGCAAACGCTATGGCAAATATGAGAGTTCTTGTTGATAGATACGGACCAGCTTATCGCGCTTTTTTGGTTGTACCAATGGTTGGCGCTTTTTTTATTGATTTTACAAATGCATTAATAATAACATTCTGTCTTAATTTTTTTAAGTAGAATAATAATTTATTTTTAAGTTTTTTGTTGTTTTTTCTTTGCGGCTGGAAAAAGAATATTATTCAAAATTATTCTGTACCCAGGAGAATTTTTGTGCAAATTTAAATCAGTCGGTGGATCGCCAACTGCATGCTGATAATCTTCCGGATCATGCCCAGCATAAAAAGTAAAAGTACCTCGTCCGTAATTTCCATGTAAATATTTTATTTCATCACTTCCCTGTCGTTCACCTAAAATAATTGCGTGTGGTTTAATTACTTTCCTGTTGAATGCAGTTGTTTGTCCCATAAATCCTTTTACTAAATTTACATGATTCTGTGTTAACATTGTCGGGACGGGATCATGTTTGGCAGAAAATTCAAAAAGAGTAAAATAATCTGTTGAAGGATCGCGCATAGGAACGGGATCACTTTGTGGTAAATCAATATCCGAATATTCGTATCTGAATGGATTTGTATCAATTGTAAAATTTTGAAATACTAATGTTTCGTTAAAGTTTAATCTACTTTGAGCATTTCTGTCAACTCCATCTCCGTCAAAAACTACATCGCAAATATCAATTTTTGTCGCAGCAAGTGCAATGTCGTAACTATCAGTAGCTGAACACATAGCAAAAAGAAATCCACCGTTACCAACATAATCGCGAATTCTGTGTACAATTTCATTTTTAACTTCGGAAACTTTTGTAAAACCAAGTTCGCGAGATTTTTTTTCGTAAAGTAATTGTTGTTCAATATACCAAGGGGCAGTATGTTGTGAAGCATAAAATTTTCCGTATTGCCCTGTAAAATCTTCGTGATGAAGATGAAGCCAATCATATTTTTTTAACGCGCCACTAATAACTTCTTCATCCCAAATTTTATCGTAATTTATTTCAGCATATTCCAAAGCCATTGTAACTGCATCGTCCCACGGTTTAAGATTTGGAGTAACATAAACTGCAATTTTTGGTACTTTCTCTAAAATAACAACTTCTGCATTTGAGGATTCGTTTCCAATTTCCGAATAAATTTTTGCTGCTTGTGAAATTGTTATTTCTTCAAAATAAATTCCTCTCACACGCATTTCTTTTTGAAGCAGTGAAATATTGTCGCATAAAAATGAACCCCCTCTATAATTCAATAACCATTCAATTTGTATATTTTTATTTAATGCGAAAAATGCAACACCGTAAGCTTTTAAATGATTTGTTTGTTTCAAATCCATCGGGACGAGTAATTTTTCCCGAGCTACTATTATTGTAGAAAATATAATTAATACTGCAAAAATATTTTTACTTTTTCTTAACATGTTAAATTGGCTCAGCACCAAATTTTGTATAAAGAATGTCAAGAATTATTTTTTCGCGTGGATCTACTTCTTCTTTCTTCATCCCGTTTTCATGTGTGTTTATTATTTGAGGTATTTTTTTATCTTGAATAATCCCTTCAACGCGAAGATTGATATCAAATATTTCTTTTAATAATCCGGAAATAAATTCCCGATCTTTTTTAATTGCTGAAATATGAAATAATTCTTCGCATCCAAGTTGTAATACTACATCCGAAATTGCAAAAGGAGTAACATGCGAAAGAATGCTGCCTGTTGATACTTTTCTTTTATTGGCTTCCGTTACAACATCAACCCACTTCTCCTTTAATAATTCAATTGTAACTTCTGATTGAATTGTATTTTTTACTACAGGTTGAATTCCCTCTTTTATTTCTGTTAAAATAATTTTGGCGGAAACTACTGTTTTTGGTATGCGATTTTGTTGATTTACTTCGGTACTACTTTTTAATCGTTCAAAAAAAGGCTTTTTTTTTAACTCTTGCAATTCAGCAAGAATAGTTGAGATGTCCGATACCGATTCCAGCTTCGTCATCTGAACAAAAACCGCCTCTAATCTGAAACGTGGTTGAACGGCATATTTTAATCCCGTTTCTAATTTTCCTAAAAGTTGAATTACTCGTAAAATATCAAACTCTGAAAATATTTTACTTTCTTCCTGATATTTTTTTCTGAAAAAATCTGAAACTGCTAATAACGACGGAGATGCGTTTGAATGAATTATTAACATATTCCTGAAATGCTCAATAAGACCGGAAACAAATTCCTTTAAATCATATCCTTTTTGCATTACATCGTCAATCAAAGTTAAAACTTCTGAAGTGTTGCGTTGAGCTATAGCTTCCGAAACTCGGAAAAACATTTCCGTATCAATTAAATTTAGCGTCAACACAACTTGATCGGAAGTTATTGTAGAACCGCATGAAGAAATAACTTGATCTAACATACTTTGCGCATCTCGCATTGCGCCATCTGCTTTTTTTGCCAAAATAAGAAGTGATGGTTTATCAATTGAAATTTTTTCTTCCTTCGCAATTTGTTCCAACTTCATTACAATATCATCAACACTAATTCTTCTGAAGTCGTATCGTTGGCATCGTGATAAAATTGTTGTCGGAACTTTTTGAATTTCTGTAGTTGCAAAAATAAAAGCGATATGACTTGGTGGTTCTTCTAAAGTTTTCAAAAGTGCATTGAAAGCATGTTGCGTTAACATGTGAACTTCATCAATTATGTAAACGCGATACTTCCCACGAGTTGGCATATATTTAACCCCTTCGCGGATTTTTTGAATTTCTTCCACACTTCTATTTGACGCACCATCAATTTCAATTACATCCAGCGATCTTCCATCGGTAATTTCTTTACACGTGTCACAATTGTTACAGGGATTAAAATTTTGTTGTGAAGTGCAGTTAACTGCTTTTGCAAGAATTCGTGCAGTTGTAGTTTTTCCGGAACCTCTCCCACCGCTAAAAATATACGCGTGCGATAATCGATTAGAAGCAATTGCATTACGAAGCGTTGTTGTTATATGTTGCTGGCCAACTACATCTTCAAAAATTTGTGGTCTATATTTTCGAGCTGTTACTATGTACGACATTTAATTTTCTAATTTTTTAAATAAATAGATTGTTGCTTCTTCAATCTTTTGTATTGGAATTATACGAAGACCTTTCTTTACTTCAATATGTACTTCACTTAAATCTTTTTCATTTTCTTTTGGAATTAAAACAGTTGTAATTCCATTACGTTTTGCAGCAAGTAATTTTTCATTTAATCCACCAATTGCTAAAATTTTACCGCGTAAAGTTATTTCGCCAGTCATTGCAACATCTGAACGAGCAGCAACCCCGGAAAGTGCAGATATCATTGCCATCGCCATTGTAATTCCTGCAGAAGGACCATCTTTTGGAATTGCTCCTTCGGGAACGTGAATATGAATTTCTTTATCGGAAAAAAAATCTGGTTTAATTTTAAATTTTTTTGCATTGGATCGAATATAACTTAATGCCGCTTGTGCAGACTCTTTCATAATATCACCAAGTTGTCCGGTAAGTGTTAACTTTCCACTTCCTTTCATAACAGTAACTTCAATTGATAAAATATCTCCGCCCATACTTGTCCAAGCGAGTCCCGTAACAGAACCAATTTTAGATTTCAAATCGGTAGCACGATGTCTGTATTTTTGAACTCCCAGATAACTTGAAACTGATTTATCAGAAATAGTTATTTTAGATTTTTTATTTTTACTTACAATTTCAGTTGCAATTTTTCTGCAGATTGTAGCAAGCTCCCGTTCAAGATTTCTCACTCCCGATTCTCTTGTGTAATATCTTATAACTTCTGAAAGAGATTTTTCCTCAAAATGTGTTTTGTTTTCTTTCAAGCCATGATTTTTTAGAAGTTTTGGAAGAATGTGTCTCTTTGCGATTTGAAGTTTTTCAAAATCGAGATAACTCGAGAGTTCAATTATTTCCATTCGATCTTGTAATGGAAGAGGAATGTGATAGCGAATATTTGCAGTTGTAATAAACATGACCTTTGAAAGATCGTAATCAACTTCAAGATAATGATCGTTGAAAGTTGAATTTTGTTCGGGATCGAGAACTTCTAATAATGCAGCACTCGGATCTCCACGAAAGTCCATACTCATCTTATCAATTTCATCTAATAAAATTACAGGATTAATTGCTCCAGCCTTTTTCATTGCCTGAATAATTTTTCCCGGCATTGAACCAATATATGTTCGTCTATGACCACGGATTTCTGCTTCATCGCGAACTCCACCGAGCGACATGCGAACAAATTTTCTACCTAAAGCTCTTGCAATTGAACGAGCGAGTGAAGTTTTTCCAACTCCGGGAGGACCAACCAAACAGAGAATTTGCCCTTTCATTTCTTTAACAAGATTTAAAACTGCGATGTATTCTATAATTCTCTCTTTTGTTTTTTTTAATCCAAAATGATCTTCATTAAGAATTTTTTTTACATGAGCAATTTTGAGAGTATCTTTTGTTTTTACAGACCAAGGAACATCTTTTAGCCAATCAAGATAATTTCGTATAACAGTAAATTCCGGAAACATTGATGGTGTTTTTTTTAGTTTATTAAATTCCTCAATCGCCCTATCATAAACTAACGGTGGCATTTTTGCCTCCTCGATTGTTTTTTTCAACTGAGCCATTTCTGGCGTTCCCTCTTCTTCGCCACCAAGATCAGATAATTCCTCATTCAATATTTTCATCTGTTCTTGAATTATGAATTTCCGCTGTGTCTTTTGAATATTATCGTGAACTTTTATATCAATTTCCCGTTCGATCTTCAAAATATTTATTTCGCCTGTAAGTATTTTAATTATTTCTGTGAATTGTTCTTTTGGATTTTGAAGTTGAAGAAGCTTCTGCTTTACATCCACAGTTTGTAAAATATTTGCAGCAATAAAATATAATTTCCTGAGGGGGTCTGTAATAGTTTCAAATGCTCCAAAAACTTCTGGTGAAATATTTCTGTTGGATCTTGCATACTCACTAAATAAACTTGATGAATGACGAATAAGCGCCGTCATTTCTTCAGATGATTCGATTTTTAGTTTAGTTAATGAAACTTCAGCCATCATAAATTCTTTTGGCTCAAGAAACGAATCAATCCTTCCTTGCATTAAACCATCCACCAAAACTTTTATAATATTATTTGGAAGTTTTACAAGTTGAATAATACTTGCAATTGTTCCTTCGCGATGAATATCGTCATTTAATGGTTCATCTACACTTGAATCTTTTTGCGTTGCTAGAAAAATATATTTTTGGTGATTTAATGCATACTGCGCAACCTTCAAAGATGATGTTCGACCAACAAGTAGTGGAAATATCATATGTGGAAATATTACAATATCTCTTAGTGGAAGAACTGGTAAGATTTTTGGTATTGATTTTTCTATTGAATATTCATGTTGACTCATTTTAATTACGCTGCTCCCTGAAATTTATTAATTGCCGCAACTCCACCTTGTTCGTATAAATCGCACATTCTATTTTCTGCACCAACATTATAATTATAAGTTGGGATGTTTATTTTTTTAGAAGAATATTTTTTTAATAACGCTTTCATTAATTCATAATCTTCTGCAAATTGTACGTTTGGAAATCCATTTTCTTTATCTAAATATTTTTTGTAAATAAATAATGTACCAGCCATCAGACAATCTTGCAGATGAATTTTTTTTCCGGGACGTTCAACATCGGGAGCGTAATGCTTATTCTTCGGACCGATACAATTAATCCCGCCATATAGAAAATCTACTTTAGTATTTTTCAATTCATCTATTCTTTTTGAAATATGCTCTTCTTCTAAAGTATCATCCGAATCCAAAAAAGTTACAATTTCTCCACTTGCCAATTGAAGTCCAGTATTTCTTGCAACCGCAGGTCCTCGGTTTGGTTGCGAAACATAAATAATATTTTTATATAATTTAATAAACGGTTCCAATATTTCGTGAGTGTTGTCTTTACTTCCATCATCTACAATAACTAATTCCCACTTTTTATAATTTTGATTAATTACAGATTGAACTGCCTTTTTCAAATATTTCGCTCTATTATAAGTACATAAAATAATCGAAACTTGGGGATTTGTTTTTCTGTTTTTCACCACTGAATATAGGAAAAAATGGAACTTGGATTATAGTTGTTTTCTATTGTGCAGCAAAGAAGAAATAAATGAAATTATTATTTCTGCATCTTTTATTGGTTCAACGCTTGGCGAATTAAAGTTTTTATCAAGTCGTTTTAATAATCTATTTGCAGCATCGCGGACAATTGTTTTTGATTCTGGATGTTCGGCTATAATGTTCAATGCAGAAATTGCATCTGTTATTTTTTGGTTTGCAGGATTTTGTTTTTGCAATTCTATAACTCCTTGCAATACAATTCTTCTTGCCGCTACTCTAATTTTCCCTGGATTTTCACTTCGTAATGCGCGAGATTTTTCTATTTCTATTTCTTCGAGCCAACTCATTTGTTAATATTAAATATTTTTCTTCCGACTTCACAGTCCAAACATTTTTCTTTTAAGCAATATTGTTCATTTAGATCGATTAACGCTTGTTGCTGAAGTGGTGATGTTAAATTAAATTTTTGTTTTATTAATTGATTTTCCATTTTACGGAGTACTGAATTTGTTTCCATCAGCGGTAAGTTATCCATTAATTCCCAAACTTTTTTGGCTAATTCTGGTTTTGAAAATAATTTTGAATAAAGTAAGATTAATGGTAAAAATATATTTACAATAATATCCAATCGCCTTGATTTACCAATCAGTGAGTGACTTGTTTCAGAAGGTGAATTAAAGTTCCAATAATTTGACCAATATGAATCGTATGAAACAGTTAAAAGTAAATCATATTTATAATATTGCTCATCGGTTGAATCAGACATTTCTAAAATTAATATAACTTCTCGGAATAATTTTTCCTTCAAAATCTTTATCAATAAATAACTAGAAGCTGCAATTCTTATAGAAGGATGATTTGCCGGTCTTGTTGGAAAAATAATCCAGCTATTTTCTGGAATTGTCTCTCCATTCCAAAGTTTGCGAATGGGTTTCAATGACTGTTGTAAACTATAACAAAATATTTTTGTTGGTTGATCTTTTACTTTCGTCGGCTTTAATCCTGAAACTGCAAACAATAATGATTGTAATTCTGTAATTCCTAATTTATCTTTATCTGTATTTTGAAATAATGAAGGATAAATTATTTCTGAAAGTTTTCGCATTTGAGTTCTGTGTTGCGAGTAGCCCAAGGCATCACACAAATTAGAAAAAAGTAAATCTTCCCAAATAATACTGCATCGAATTAGCTTATTTGTAGTTGTATTTTCTAAAGAGTTAAATGGTAAATTTTGTTCGGCAACTTGGTTACTGTTTTTAATATTTCTTTTTGTAAATCTATCAATCCAATAATAAAGTTCCTCTTTCATAAAACTAACTTTCCGATCGAACCTTTCTTTTGCAAGCTGGGGAAGCATGTTCAATATTAATTTTTTACCAACACCTTCATTTTTTGTGTAGCAAGGAATATGATTGAATACTTTTTTTCCCTCATCTCGTAGTAGTTGCTCGGTAATATTTGAAATATTTTCTGAGAGATGTTTTTCCAAAATAACTGTCGGAATAACCCTTTTACCTTCTGATTGAATTGTAATATTTTTGTTTCCCTTTAACACAATGTGAAGTATTGTCGTGTTGAATTGTTTATTTGTGCTGTGTAAATGTGAATGCCAATCGTTTGCATCACGATGGAATTCTATATTCCCATAAAATCGAATACCATTTATTTTTATTTCAGCATTTTGAAAGTCTGGCCCGAATCCATTATGCAATTCTCCAAACTTTTTAACGTTAATCTCCTCCCCGGTTGTACTTATAAATTTATTTGTAATAAGATATTTCTGATTCCATAAATGGCGAAGCAGATTTTCGGAGAGATTTAGTTCTCTCAGTTTCATCTTATAATGGGATTACATTCTATATTTTAATATTTCTACAGCAAGCTTAATTGTTTCTTTTCTTGCAGCAATTGCAAAATCTTTCCCAGTTGATGCATATAAAACACTTCGGCTAACATTTATAATTGCAAAATTATTTTTTATTGTTGATCCATGTTTTACTGCATCTCGTAAATTTCCACCTTGCGCTCCGACTCCAGGAATTAAAAATGGAGATTTGGGGGCTAACTTCCGAAGTTCTTTTAATTGTGAACTTTTTGTCGCACCAACTACAAATCCAATATTATTATTTTTATTCCACTTTAAAGAAGTTTTTACAACATGTTTATAAAGTGGTAGCTTCCCGACTTTCAAAAACTGAAAATCATATGCCCCTTTATTTGAAGTTACAGCAAGTAAAAATATTCCTTTATTTTTATAATTCAAAAATGGTTCAACTGAATCGTATCCCATATATGGATTAACAGTTACTGCATCAAATCCAAAATCATCAAAAAGCGATTTAGCATATTGCGATGCAGTATTTCCAATATCGCCACGTTTGCCATCACCGATTGTAATAATATTTTTCGGAATTGCTTTCAATGTTTGTTTTAAAATATGCCAACCTTCTTTCCCAAGTGATTCATAAAAAGCGAGATTTATTTTATATGCACAAACGAAATCTTTTGTTGAATTAATAATTGCTTTGTTAAATAAAATAATTCCATTTTTATTTTTACGAAGGTGGATTGGTAGTTTTGCTTGATCTGTATCTAATCCAACACATAGCAGTGAATTTTTCTGCGCTTTAATAAGTTTAGAATTAAAGTTCATTTGATTTATATAATTTAGCTGGAAAATAATCAGTTATGAAATAAATTAAGGGGGAAGTTCTTTTCCTCCCTTAATAAAGTAATTTAATTTAAATCCTCCACCTCAATCCCATATAATAGAGTCGGCCATAAATCGGCCCCCAAATAATTGAGGAGTCGAAATATTGGTTTGTGGGATTGTTGTGACTCACAATTGGGTGCTCTTGCATGAAATTAAAAATATTTTCAATTCCCAAATACAAATCAAAACCCTCATAAAAAGAACGGGTTATTTGCGAGTTCGCTAATGCAAATCCGGGAGAATATTCTTTTACTTGATATTCAGTCGGACTATTTTTTGTTTCCGGTAATCGCTTTGGAGAAAACCACTGCAAAGTAATATCGTAAAGCATTTGCGCATCTTCACTTGATTCTCTTTCTGAAGTGAAAGCTAAATTAATAAACAGACGATGCTCGGCAACAAATGGTTTCTTAATCCAACTGTCATTAATTTTTTGCTTTACATCTAAATAACGATATGCGATTCTGGTATCGAACATATCAATTGGTTGAAAATTAATTTCCATTTGGAAACTATTTGAGTACGATCCATTCTTCAGCGATATAAATTCAATTTCATTTGCATTATCGAGATTTGCAACTATTTGATGCTCGAAGTTTGTTCGGTAAAAATCAATTGCAAAGTTTCCATCTCTATCATTAAAAATAAAATAGCGCGTTAAATTAATTCCATAATTCCACGCAACTTCATTTTCAAATCCGTAACCATAATCAGAATTTGCGTTTGTAATTTTATAATTTCTGTTACTCATGAAGTAAGAAATATTTTCCGAAAATATATTTTGCGAACGAGTTCCTTTCCCTGAAATTAATCTGATCACAAAATCCTCACTCAGTTTGTAACGGATGTGAATTCTTGGTGTAACAAATAGCCCATATAAATTATGGTTATCTGCGCGAAGTCCGGCAACAACCGAAACTTCTTTTTCGTTATCGAAAGTATATTCAAAAAATGCTCCCGGAACATTTTCGGTTCGCTTGAAATTTACTTTATCAAATGTTTCATCAAACTCATCGTAAAGTAAACTTAAGCCAGTGCGGAATTTATGATATGTATTATCAATTATTGATTGATAAATTAAATTAATGTATCCGGTTTTTTCATTTCCTAAATAATTCCTTGAACCAAGATTTGAGTTTTGTTGATACTCTGTTAATGACCATTGAAGCCCAATGCTTTGATATTGTTTTGCGGGAAAAATATATCCCATTTTTCCGTACAAACGAAATTGCTTTGAATTTAAATTCACAAGAAATGAATTTGAGTTATTTGTGCCAGCTTTTTTTTCATCATTTACATATTGTATTCCGAGTTGTCCTTCAAGACCAGTCAAATTTGAAAAATAAAATCGCTGAAAAATATTTGTTGTGTTGTAAGTTGGCATATCCAAAAATGAATCTCCATTCATATCAATTTTTTTTGTCTGCCCCGAAGTGTGTAGAAGTGTCATCGAAGAAATATTGTCGGTAATTTTCTGCCGATAATTAAAATTACCTTCCATGCGATAATCTTTATTACCAAATAAATTTAAAAACATTTTCGATTCTTCTTCATTTTGTGGTTTTCGGAGTTCAACATTAATTTGCCCCGTTATCGATTCATATCCATTTGCAACTGAGCCGACTCCTTTTGCAACTTGAATATTTTCAATCCACGTTCCGGGAATATAAGTAAGCCCAACATTTGAAGTAAGCCCACGTATTGATGGAAGATTTTCGGTTGTAATTTGTGTGTACGAGCCCGCAAGTCCGAGCATTTCAATCTGTTTAGTCCCCGTAATCGCATCGCTAAATGAAACATCGATTGATGGATTAGTTTCAAAACTTTCCGATAAATTACAACATGCAGCTTTGAAAAGTTCCTTCTCGGTCATAATCAAAAATTTTTGCGGAGTTAAATAACTTACCTTTGTTGACTGCACGCTCCCTTCAATTACAACTTCAGCAATTTTTTTTGGATCGGATTTAAGAATTACATTTAATTTTGTCTGATCATCAATTTCTAAAGTATCGGGAAGATAACCGATGTACGCAACAACTAATTTATTGCTTTTATTATTTGGTTGAAGTTTAAAAACTCCATGTTCATCTGAAATTGTACCACTTGTTGTACCAAGCCAGTAAACGCTGGCACCAATAAGTGGCGTAAATTCCCCTGTTTCGTTTTTTTCAATAACAACGCCTGTTAAAGTTTTATCTTGTGCATTAAGCGCTGAAATAAAAAGAACAAAAAGGAGAATAATAAACATTCTCATTTTAATCCTCCTTTATTTTTTAATTAAGTCGTTTAGTGTTCTTCAACGGTTCGATACAAACAACATCCGGGAAGTTCGTTGTAAACTTCGTCCTTTGCTTTGTAATGTTCTGTATCGTAACCAACAGCGGCAATTCTTTTTTCAAGAGAGTCGAGCGAAATACTTTTTTCGTTATAAACAACCGAAAGCATTTTACTTTTTTTATCCCATTTTGAATTATAAACCTCTTTTATTTTAAGAGATTTTTCGATTTTCTTTTTACACATTCCACAATTACCAAATACTTTGATTTCCTTTTTTTCTTTTGGAATAACTAATGTTGAAAAAAGTATTGTTAAAACTAAAAATAATTTGATTTTCATTTTATACCTCTAAATTTTTTTTGATTAATAAATTAGTTAATTAAAAAAACTACTAAATCAAAAAATTTTAAATGAGGTATGTGCAGTATAGCTTTTGCAGCGAGGCGAGTTTTGTTGGAGTGTTTTTTTCTAAAAATAAAACTTGTGAATATTGTCGAAAGAAATTGTTGGAGTGTTCAGTAGAAATCTTGCGAACACTTTTTTTATCAAAAGTTAAATTCTGCTTATCATTCTTTTTTTGTTCAGTATCGAGCTTAAAGTTTTTGAATTCATTTTGGCAACAATTATCTTTTTCACTCTCCTCGTCGCAGCCACAACTTATAGTATCGGAGTTTGAAGTATGAAATTTAATCGATGAAATTTCCCCAGCACATAAATGTGTAGAAATTAAATAACCAATACTTGTTGTTGTATAAAAAACTAAAACTAATGCTGAAATTAACTTATTCATTTCTGTACAAATGTAATTAACTATTGTTTAAAAGTAAAGCACTCCTACAATGAGCAGTTAACAATAAACAATTAGCAATTAACATTTTTATTAGTGCAAGATTGCTTCATCCCGATAAATCGGGATTCGCAATGACACTCTTCGACAGGCTCAGAGTGACACATTATAATCGTCATGCTGAGCTTGTCGCCTGCCTGCCTCAGGCGGTAAGCATTACTTCATCAAAACTAATTTTTGTGTTATTGTTTCTTCATTTGTTTTAAGAATACAGAAATATATTCCTTTTAAAAATTTTTCCACATCATCGACTCGATTGGTTTTTTAGAGAGGTGGTTATATTTTGCATTTTTCTTTTTGTTATACGAAACCTCTACTTCTCCACTTACTTCAAAATAAATTAACTGGCCAATCGGCATCCCGGCATAAACACGAACAGGTTGCTTTACAGAAATTTCTAAAGTCCAGTAATTACAAAAACCAACATCACCTTTCCCTGCGGTTGCGTGAATATCAATTCCTAATCTCCCGATTGAACTTTTCCCTTCTAAAAAAGGGACATGCTCATGTGTCTCAGTATATTCTTCTGTAACTCCGAGATATAACATATGTGGTTGAAGTATAAATCCATCTTTTGTAATTTGGAAGTGTTTAATCTTATTATGTTTTTTTGAATCCAAAATTTCATCTTTATAAACAGCTAAATTTTTTCCCAAATGAACATCGTAACTATTTGAGCCAAGAAATTTCCTATTAAATGGCGAAATAATAATTGTTCCTTTTTTTATTTCTGTTAATATTTGTTTATCTGTTAGAATCATTTTTTAATTATTGTATTTAATTTACATTTTAACCAAAGTAGGAAAATATTTTTCGGTATCTATGTTTTTTCTATTTTGGCTGACTCCTTCACCAAGTATTTATAAATGCTTTGTGAGGGATAGGTTCGTTTATACTTATGGCTAAATCAATTTTATCAACACTATCTCATTCTGAACAATTCAAGAAATTAACAGAAAATATACCTTCTGCTGAAAAGCCATTTACAATTTCGGGCGTTTGCGGTTCGCTTTGGGCTTTGATAACAGCGCAATTATTCAAAGAATTTCAACAAAAAATAATTGTAGTTTCTGCCGAAAGAGAATCTGCGGAAATAATTAGAGATGATCTTGCAACATTAGTTGGCTCTGCAAATGTTTTCTTTTCATCTTACGAACCAAAATTAGCAACCGAGTCGTTTGATATGACAGGCGAAATAAGTCAAATTGAATCTCTGCAAAAATTAATTTCTCCCAATCCAATAATAATTGTAACATACATTGCGGCGATTACTACAAAGGTTCCTGCTCCTGATTTAATAAAATCGAAAATGATTTCGATATATCGTGGTTCTGAATTACAATACGAAAACTTTATTTCAATATTAACAGAGAATGGTTTTACAAGAAAAAATTTTATTGAAACCTACGGCGATTTTGCAGTTCGTGGTGGGATAATTGATCTTTTTCCAATTACCGGCGAACATCCGTATCGGTTGGAATTTTGGGGAGATATGGTTGAGTCGATTCGTGAATTCGATATTTTTTCGCAGAGATCAATCCGTGAAGTTGGTGAAATATTTATTCTTCCGAAATTCGAACCTTCATCATCAACGAGTACAATCTTCGATTACATTAACAATGAAGCAATTATTTTTTACGATGATCCGATAAAACTTTCTAAGGAACTTGATGAACTTCAATCGGAAGGGATTCCAACCGATTTATCGATGAATGATTTTTTAAAATTAATTTTACAACAAAAAAGAATTGAACATAAAATTTTTAATACTTCAAATGTAGATATAAATTTTTCTGCCATTTCTCAACCGGCTTCTCATGGGAGTATGAAAACTTTAAATCATCAACTTGAGGAGTGTAATCGCAAAGGATTCGAAATCTGGATTTATTCCGAAACCAAAGAGGAATCAACTCGTCTTCAGGAATTATTAAATACAACTGATCTTGTTGAGGAAAATGAAAATTCAAATGAGCAATTAAAAAAATTTATTAATGAACTTCATTTTGTAACTGGCGAGTTCCATGAAGGATTTATTTATCCAAACTCGAATGTTGCTTTATTTACCGAACATCAAATTTTCGGCAGGATTAAACAGCATAAAAATCCGAAACGAAAACGATTTAAAGGGATTTCGCAAAAAGAATTACACGTTTTAAAGGGTGGCGATTTTGTAGTTCATATTGATCATGGTATTGGTAAATATTTTGGAATGAAATATATTTCTGTCGGTGGAAATCAACAGGAAGTTGTAAAATTAGAGTATGCAAATAGTGGGACTCTTTTTGTAAATGTTAATTTTATAAATCGCATTCAAAAATATTCTTCTGCGGAAGGACATATTCCAACATTAAACACTCTCGGTGGAAAAGAGTGGGACAGAACTAAACAACGTGCTAAGAAAAAAATAAAAGATATTGCACGCGATTTAATTAAACTTTATGCGTTAAGAAAAAATTCTACCGGATTTGCTTTTTCAGCCGATACGCCATGGCAAAAAGAAATGGAAGCTTCTTTTATGTACGACGATACTCCAGATCAGGCAACTGCAACTTTATTTGTAAAACAGGATATGGAAAGTTCGAGTCCGATGGACAGATTAATTTGTGGAGATGTTGGATTTGGAAAAACTGAAGTTGCAGTTCGTGCTGCATTTAAATCTGTAATGAGCGGAAAACAAGTTGCAGTTCTTGTGCCAACTACAATACTGGCACGGCAACATGGCAATACATTTTTAGATCGGCTCGGAAGATATTCTACGCGGATCGAAGTTCTTTCCCGATTTCGTTCTGCAAAAGAAATTAAAAATGCAATTGCACAAATTGCAATTGGGCAAGTTGATATTGTGATTGGAACTCATCGATTACTTTCCAAAGATATAAATTTTAAAGATCTCGGCTTACTTATAATAGATGAAGAACAACGCTTCGGAGTTTCGGCAAAAGAAAAACTTCGTTCGTTAAAAAATTCTGTTGATACATTAACACTTACCGCAACACCAATTCCGAGAACTTTACAATTTTCATTAATGGGTTCGCGCGACTTGTCAATTATTTCAACTCCGCCACGAAATCGTTATCCAATTCATACAGAAATTGCCGTCTTTGATAAAACAATTATTCGCGAAGCAATAATTCGGGAAATTCATCGCGGTGGACAAGTTTATATTGTTCACGACCGAATTAGTTCGATTGAACAAATTGTTTCAATGATTCAGGATTTTGTTCCGGAGGCCAGATTTTGTGTTGCTCATGGACAAATGAATGCGCATAAATTGGAAAAAGTTATGATAGATTTTATGGAAAGAAAATATAACGTGCTTGTCTCTACAAAAATAATTGAATCGGGAATTGATATTCCGAGTGTGAATACAATAATAATTAATCGCGCAGATAGATTTGGAATGGCGGAATTATATCAACTTCGTGGTCGTGTTGGAAGAAGTAATATTCAGGCATATGCATATTTATTGATTCCTCCATTCGCTTCACTTTCAAAAGAAACTTTACGAAGATTACAAGCTGTTGAAGAATTTACAGAACTTGGCTCGGGATTTAATTTGGCGATGCGCGATCTTGAAATTAGAGGTGCAGGAAATTTACTTGGTTCGGAACAAAGTGGTTTCGTTGCTGATATGGGTTTTGAAATGTATCAGCGACTTGTTAATGAAGCTGTTGCAGAATTGAAAGATGAAGAATTTCAAGAAGTTAATTCAGATTCATCCAAAAAAGAAATTGATGCTGTTGTTGAAGTTGATGTTGATGCATTTATTTCAGATGAATATGTTACTGATAATTCAGAACGCTTGGATTTGTACAGAAGAATTGCACGAACAAAAAATGAAAAAGAAATTGATCTGTTTTATGTTGAACTTCGCGACAGATTCGGCGAACTCCCGATTGAAACAAATAATCTTTTAATAGTCGCACGATTAAGATTACTGCTTTCAAATATTCAATTACAAAAATTAATTATCCGCGGAGATAATGCAACTTTTTATTTCCCCTCAAAAGAAAATGTTTCTTTTTACGAAGGTGGTTTTTTTCAAAAATTTATTGCTGTAATCCCTACTTTATCACATAAGTTATTTTTTAAGGAAGAAAACAAGAAATCAGTTTTATATGGTAAAATTAAATCCGCCAGCAACGAAGAACGTTTGCAGCAAATAATATTTTTATTGAAAGATATTTCAGACAAAATTGAACTTTAATCTTAATTATTGTAAATTATTTCTATGAAAGAATTAATAACTTGGCTCTTCGGAATAAGCTTGTTGGTAAACGCTGGATTATTTATCCCTCAAATAATAAAAATATTGAAAACCAAAAGTGCAAAAGATTTTTCTATTTTAACCTTTGGTGGATTTAATGTCCTGCAAATAGTAGGCATTTTGTACGGATACATCCAAAATGACTTTACCTTAATGTGGGGTATGGTTGTAAGTTTAATTGCGTGCGGCTCGGTAACATTGCTCGCATTTATTTATCGCAAAAATTAATAGTGATAATGTTTGGAATAAAACTCACTTACTAAGTGGAAATTTATTTATATGGGCATCTTCCGTGATGCTTATTGGGATTTTCGTAGAACCTTTCTATTCTTTTATTTTAATTATTTCAAGCATTTCGATTGTTCAATGTTCTTTTCCTGTAATACAAAAAATGGAACAGGCACGTTAATTGATTTTATACGAAAATGATAAATACCATACTTACAGTTGGTTAGACCCTGAAGGGGACTTGGAGTTCAAGCAATAGTTAAATATAAGTGGACAACGAAAAACGAGAAAATAGAGTTTTCTTTGCATCAGAAAACGAAGCTATTAAAAACGACAATCGACATCGAAAACATTGTTTGAAAACAGAATACAAAAAATGGATTTATTTAACAACAAAATAGACTTTTTAGAAAATTTATTACCTAAAGATGGTATAATAAATTATTACGGGAAGTTGCTGACAAACAAAGAAGCAAATCACTATTTCGACAGTTTAATGAAGACAATCGAATGGAAAAATGACCAGGCTATTATATACGGAAAACTGATAGTAACAAAACGAAAAGTAGCTTGGTATGGCGACACTAATTTTGAATACAAATATTCTAACACAACTAAACGAGCCTTAACTTGGACAACTGAATTATTAGATTTAAAATCAATCGTCCAAGAAAAAACAGGCGAAAAGTTTAATTCCTGTTTGCTTAACTTATACCACACTGGCGAAGAAGGAATGGCGTGGCATAGTGATGCTGAAAAAGTTTTAAAGAAAAATGGAGCAATTGGATCATTGAGTTTTGGGGCAGAACGCAAATTTGCATTCAAGCATAAAAAAACAAAAGAAACTATTTCATTAATTCTAGAACACGGAAGTTTATTGGTAATGAAAGATATTACACAAACGAATTGGCTACATCGACTTCCACCGACAAAGCTCACCAACAAACCAAGAATAAACTTAACTTTTAGGACAATTGTTCTCTGAATTGCACGTCAACCGAGGAAGAAAATCAGCCCATAACACGTGCTTGGCAAAGATGAGAAATAAAAAAAATGAAACTCTTAAAGTTATGCAAAACAATAATAAACAGAAAAATTATAACCAAAAAAATTGACTAATTACTCCATCGTCCCTCAATTGATAGTTGCTTTATCAATAGCACATGTCTGGATATTTCGTTTTGATAATATCGTAAAAGAATTTACCAAATATGATTTGAATAACTTAACTCCTAATTCAGTGGGAAGCCGGGCAAATATTTACATATTGACGGAGGAATGTATATTTTCAAAACCTCACAAAATTACATGACCGATACTTTCTTATCAGCCCGTTGGGAAAATTTGATTATGGCAAACTATGCCATTGATCCTGAAATATTAAAACCATATTTGCCTAAAGGTGTTGAATTGGATTTTTACGATGATAAAACATATGTTAGTCTTGTTGGTTTTATGTTTAAAAAAACAAGCCTGTTCCATATACCCATTCCGTTTTTAGGAACCTTTGAAGAAATCAATCTGCGTTTTTATGTAAAAAGAATTGAAGGAAATTCCATAAAAAGAGGTGTGGTATTTATCAACGAAACTGTTCCCTATAAAGCCGTAGCCTGGCTTGCCAATAAATTATATAAAGAACATTACATCGCTATTCCTACAAAAAATAAAATAGCTATTACCAATAGTTCAAAGAAGATAAAGTATGAATGGAAAATAAAAAATGAATGGAATCATATTGCAGTAAATACCGGTGTGGAAAAAGAACAAATGCAACTTGGCAGTATAGAAGAATTCATTTTTGAACATTACTACGGGTACACTAAAGTCAACAATCAACATTCACAAGAATACAAAGTGAACCATCCAAGGTGGCAGGTGAATAAAGTGCTTGACTATGAAATTAATTGCAACTTTGAGGCAATGTATGGTGCTGACTTTTCTTTTTTAAAAAATGTACAAGCAAAATCGGTTATTGTTGCTGAGGGCTCACCTATTACTGTAAATTGGAGACGAATTTCATTTTAAAAATTCAATTTGATGGAACAAAAAGATATTGACAGAATCATTGAAATGGCATGGGAAGACAGAACACCTTTTGAAGCCATAAAAATACAATTTGATTTTTCAGAAGCAGATGTAATTGCACTTATGCGAAGAGAATTAAAGCACAGCAGTTTTAATTTATGGCGAAAGAGAGTAAACAGTGGTGTTAGCCAAAAGCATGCACAAAAAAGAAATCCTAAGATAGAACGTTTTAAATCCAGCTTGCAAAAATCCATTTCTATGAATAAAATTAGCAAGTGGTAAAATGAAAGCCAATTTTGCAAGTGATTACAAAACTATTCTCCAAAAAATTGATCAAGTTAATCCGGTTCAGTATGGCAAAACCAGGAATTATCTTAATGGAGCAGTTACCTATTTATCACCCTACATATCACGAGGTGTTATCAGTACCAAACAGGTGCTTAACCAGATGTTAGTAAAGGGATTTGAATTGCATCAGATAGAACAATTTGCAAAGGAGTTATGCTGGCGGGATTATTTTCAGAGAGTAGGACAACATAAAGATTTACACAAAGATATCCGACAACAACAGCAAAGAGTGTCGAATAATGAATTGCCTATTCAGGTTTTAAATGCAAGCATAGGAATTGAAGGAATTGATAACGCCATTCAACAATTATACGACACCGGATACATGCACAATCACTGCAGAATGTATACAGCTTCGTTAGTATGTAATATTGCCCAATCACATTGGTATAAGCCCGCGCAATGGATGTATTACTACTTGCTTGATGGAGATTGGGCTAGTAACTATTGCAGTTGGCAATGGGTAGCAGGCACCAATAGCAGTAAAAAATATTATGCCAATCAGGAAAACATCAACAAGTTCACTGCAACCAATCAATCTAACACCTACCTCGATAAACCATATGAATTTTTGGAAACAATGGATACCCCTACTCCATTATTGACCACTCAAAATTTTGAACCTAAAATAAATTTGCCTGTAGCTTCAGCAATAAACATAAATGAGGCACTGCCAGCTTTTATTTACAATTACTATAATCTCGATCCGCTTTGGCATAAAGATGAACAAGGCAACAGAATTTTATTGATTGAACCCGATTTTTTTTCAAAATATCCAGTAAGTAAAACCTGTATAGAATTTATGCTGGCATTGAGCAAAAATATTCCTGGCATACAAGTATTTGTTGGTTCTTTTCAATCCTTTGCCAACAGGTACAACTTAAGAACTATTTATTACAAAGAACATCCACTTAATATCGGCTACATAGGAAATGAAGAACCAAGGGAATGGATTGCCGAAAATGTTACGGAATACTATCCATCATTTTTTGGATATTGGAAAAAAGTAGAGAAGCAATTAAACACATTTAAATAAACAAATGCTAATTCGTAAAAAAGAAATAGAACAATTAGAGCAGCGTTATAGAACAGCATTTATCAACTCATTAGCAGGTTTTAGACAAGCGGTATTGGTAGGAACTAAATCAATTGACGGAAATAACAATTTAGCTATCTTTAATTCACTTATTCATTTAGGCGCTAATCCAGCATTATTTGGTTTAATAAACCGACCTGATAGCGTGCAGAGAGATACACTCCAAAATATATTAGATACCAAAGAGTATACCCTAAATTTTGTGAATGCTGAAGCTTACAAAAAAGCACATCAAACTTCGGCTAGGTATGAGAAAGGAGTTTCTGAATTTGAAAAAGTTGGCTTAACGCCTCAATATCAGGAAGCTTGTAGTGCTCCATTTGTAGGAGAAGCTGTGGTAAAAATCGCAATGAAATTAGAAGAAATAATTCCAATAAAAATTAACGGAACGATACTTATTGTGGGTAGTATTATGGAGGTAAATTTAAGTGATGAACTTGTTGGCGATGATGGATTTGTAAATTTATCTGCAGCGGATGTTTTAATTAGTCAGGGATTAGACGCCTATTATACTTCCAACCCGATTGGCCGATTGCCATATGCAAAACCATAAACGAATAAATAAACTCCTCTTCCTTAACAATGAAAAAGATTAAAAAAGAATTTTTACCTCAAAAGATTTGTGTAGTTTGTAAAAGATCTTTTAGCTGGCGTAAAAAATGGGAAAAGGTTTGGGATGAAGTAAAATATTGTAGTGATAAATGTAGAATGAATAAAAAACAACATGAGTAAAACAGGTATTGTATTTCCACATCAATTGTTTGAGCAAAATATTTTGGCATCAACATGCAATACGATATATCTGATAGAAGAGTGGCTCTACTTCAGGCAATATAATTTTCACAAAAGGAAAATTGCCTTTCATAGATCCAGTATGAAGTTTTATGAAAGTTATTTACAGTCAAAAAAAATAAAAGTAGTATACATTGATGCATTTAATGAATCTATTTTAAAAGCTACTGGGAAATATTGGGAAAAATGGTTTTCTATAATTTTAAAAGTCGGCGGTAAAAAACTTTCTCGCCAGGAAATAGTTTTAGTTCTACATAAATATTTAAAGGGGACAGGTTGGTGGGAACAGATGATTACTGTTCAATTCGATAAAAAATATAAGAATAGAGCTTTATATCAATCTGGTAAAACTTTTAAAGTTTCTATCAGCAAAGTATTTAATTTTCCAATCGAAAGAGTTTTTGATAGCTGGATAAATAAACCAGTAATTTCAAAATGGCTTACAAATAAAAGTTTTACTATTCGAAAATCAACTTCCCAAAAATCACTTCGGTTAATTTGGGTTGATTATAAAACATTCGTAGATGTTGACTTTTATGTAAAAGCAAAGGGGAAACAACTGTCGTTGTGCAATTTTCAAAACTACCTTCTGCAGATGAATGTGAAAAGAAAAAGGTGTTTATGAAACGAGCAAACTATAAATTAGAAAAGTTGCTTTCAAAATAAAATATGATAACTCGAAATCAAGCTATAGAACTTCTTCATTCAAAAATGAGCAGTGTTAATTTACGCCGACATTGTTATGCAGTTGAAACTTCAATGCGAGCACTTTATAATACTTTGGAAGTTCCATCGCTTGGATATAATTCTGAAAGAGAAGAAGTTTGGGCAATCACTGGATTGTTACATGATGGTGATTATGAATTTGTACAAAAAGATTTAACTCGCCACACTCATCAAATTGTTGAATGGCTAATTCCACTTGGTGCTTCAGAAGAAATAACTCATGCAATACTTTCCCATGGTTGGCAATATATCGATGGAAATCCTGAACCATCAACATTACTTGAATGGTCTTTATATTGTTGCGATGAATTAACAGGATTAATTGTTGCAGTTGCGCTTGTCAAGCCTGATAAAAAATTGAATTCGGTAACTTTAGAGTCTGTCCAAAATAAATGGAATGCAAAAGGATTTGCTGCCGGCGCGAAAAGATCGCAAATAGAATTGTGTGAAGAGAAGTTAAAAATTCCACTTCGTGATTTTATTGCAATCGTACTTCAGTCAATGCAAAAAATATCCAGCGATATTGGTTTGTAGTTTTGCAAACAGCTCTATTTTGTTGTTACTAAAATAATTTTGATATATTTTCTTTTCTATTATAATTCTAAATAATCATAAACTACAATTAAGGAGTATTTAATGAAAAAGTTATTATTTATAATTTGTCTCTCTTCTGTAACAATTCTTTATTCACAACAGTTTGACGTTAAACAACATTACAATAAAAAAGAATTTATGATTACGATGAGGGATGGAGTAAAACTTTTTACTTCTGTTTATACTCCAAAAGATTCAACTCAACAATTTCCCATAATGTTTAATCGAACACCATATAGCGTTGCGCCTTACGGTGAAGATAAATATCGCGGAATGGTTGGTCCAACACAATTATTTGCAGATGAAAAATATATTTTTGTTCATCAAGATGTACGTGGTCGATATATGTCTGAAGGTGATTTTGAAATGATGCGCGCACAAAAGAAAAATAAAACTTCTAAAAATGATATTGATGAAAGTTCCGATACTTACGATGCGATTGATTGGTTGGTTAAAAATATTCCAAACAATAATGGTAAAGTTGGTATGTGGGGAATTTCTTTTCCTGGTTTTTATTCCGCTGTTGGGACTTTAAGCAATCATCCCGCTTTAATTGCAACTTCTCCGCAAGCACCAATGAACGACACTTATCTTGGTGATGACTTTCATCATAATGGTGTGTTTTTTCTTCCACATGCATTTGGATTTTTGAATGGATTTAAAAGAGAAAGAAGTGGACCAACTCAACAATACAAACCTGGAATTCAATTTGGAACTGAAGATGGATATAAATTTTTTCTTGAAATGGGTGCACTGAAAAATGCAAATAAAAAATATTTTCACGACTCGTTATCAATTTGGAATGAACAGATGGCACATGGCAATTATGATGATTATTGGAAAAGCCAAAATGTTGCAGCACACTTTAATAATTTTAAACCGGTGACTATGATTGTTGGCGGTTGGTACGATTCAGAAGATTTGTACGGTCCATTAAAACTTTATGAAGCTGGCGAAAAATCTGTTCCACAAAATACCTATATAGTAATGGGACCTTGGACGCATGGTGGTTGGGCAAGAAGTAATGGCGATACGCTCGGAGATATTCGATGGGAACAAAAAGCTTCTTTGTGGTTTAGAGAAAATATTGAACTTCCATTCTTCAATTATTATTTAAAAGGAAAAGGAACAAACCCTCTTGCGGAAGCAACTATTTTTGAAACTGGTGGTTACAAGTGGCATAGGTTTAATGAATATCCTCCTGCAAATAGTAAATCAGAAAATTTTTATTTGCAATCTGATGGCTCAATTTCAAAAACAGCTTCAAAAAATAAAAATTCTTTTTCTGAATATGTTAATGATCCAAATAAGCCGGTCCCATTTACTCAAGATATTTCAATTAGTATGGGAACCTTATACAAAGTTGAAGATCAGAGATTTGCTTCGCGTCGACCGGATGTAATTACTTTTCAAACAGAAATATTAAACGATGAATTAACTTTTGTGGGAGCAATTACTGCACATATTTCCGGTTCAACAAGTGGAACAGATTGCGATTGGGTCGTAAAAGTTATTGATGTTTATCCCGATTCTGCAAAAGATACAAAACCAAATCCGAGAAAAGCTAAAATGAGCGGATATCAACAACTTGTACGCGCTGAAATTATGCGTTCAAAATATCGCGATGGAAATTGGTCAAATCCAAAAGCTATGATTCCAAATAAAATCACCAAAGTTGAATTTGAGTTGCAAGATATAATGCACACATTCAAACGTGGTCACAGACTAATGATTCAAATACAAAGTAGTTGGTTCCCGATTGCAGATAGAAACCCCGGTAAGTTTTTAGATATTTATAATGCTGATGATAGTGATTTTCAGAAAACCACTCAACGAGTTTATCATTCAACAGAAAATCAAACGTACATTTCTGTGCGTACAATGAAGTTAGATAAATAAATATTTTTTAATTTGGAACTATTTTTTATTCCGCCAACTGCGAAATGTTACTTCGCCATGTGGCATGTCTCCTTCCGGGATATGAAAACTTTCTTTCATCTCTTTCCAGAATCCCGGATTGTACTTCATATTAATTAATGCAATAATAATCATTGTAAGAACCGCACCCCCTCCAGCGAGTAACATATCTTTTTGCGAATCCCAAATATCTCCCTGACTTCCAAGAAATGCAATCCCGGCAGATGGTTCTGCAATTGAAGCAACTAACCACTCAATAATTTCAAACAAAGCGGAAAGAGAAAGTGTGAGATCCAAAGGAAGATAATAAGCCCAAATTCCTTTTACGGTTGCAAGACGGACAAAAACTTCTCGAACTGGATATGCGAGTAAAAATCCAAATAAAAAATGGACGAGGCGATCGTACATATTTCTATTTGAGCCGAACCAAGCTTGTAATGTGTAACCAAATGGAACTTCGGCATAAGTGTAATGAGAACCGACAACATGGAGTATCATAAAAATTGTTATTAACGTGTAAGAAGAATTTGAAAAACGAAAATATTTTCCCGTTAGCAAAATAATTGGAGTAAAAATAAAAACAAGATAATTTTCTAACAACCAATCTCCAGGATGTTTGGGATTTATTGCCGCCCATAACCAAACTCCAAGAAATGAATAAAGTAATATTTGCTGATAGACGGATGGAATATATTTTTTCATAATAGCCTCCGATTATTTACAAAAACAACCTGTTTAATTATAATTTTAACAGGATTTAATATTCTATTTAAGCTTAACCAATTTTCATAAAAGTAGTCAACTAAAAATTAGATCATAATTATACTTGGAAATGAAGCATTATCAGTAGAAATTCATCTTCAAAATTATAAACGAAAGAAAATAAAAATGTTAACCAAAATTATTTTATTAATAATATTGTTCACAAACTTTTCAAGCGGTGGTGAAATTTTAAAACCAATACCAACTTCTGTGAAACCAATAATAGATGGGAATTTAGATGACGATGTTTGGAAGAATGCAGTAATGGTTACTGGCTTCAGAACATTTATTCCTGATTTTGGAAAAGTAATGCCGGAATCAACTGTTGTATTAACTTCGTACGACAAAGAAAATTTATATTTTGCCTTTAAATGTTTCGATCCAGATCCAAAAACAATTAAAGCAGAAATTACAAATAGAGATAATTTGCGACCTCATGATTGGGTTTGTATAAATCTTGATTCATTTAACGATAAACAAACTATTTATGGGTTTTATGTAAATCCACTTGGAATTCAAGCAGATAGCAAATTTGCAGCACAAGCGGAAGATCATGGCGTAGATTTTGTTTGGTACAGTGCCGGGAAAATTCATAACGAAGGTTATAATATTGAAATCCAAATTCCATTTAAAAGTATTAGATATAAAGATACAAATCCAGTTACAATGTCAGTGGTTTTTGAAAGAAGAGTAAGTCGCAGATCTGAACAAGCAACTTACCCAGCGCTCGATCCGAAAAAAGGATATCAATTTTTAATTCAAATGTTACCGATGGAATTTTCTGATATTGAGCATTACACTTTGTTCGAGTTAATTCCTTCAACAACATTAAATAATAAATTTAAATCAGTTAATAATAATTTGGTAAAAGATTTTTCTAAAAATGAAATTAGCTTAACATCAAAATATGGGATTACTTCGGATTTAATTTTAGATGCAACTTACAATCCCGATTTCAGTCAAGTCGAAGCTGACGCCGGACAAGTAGATTTAAATTTACGTTACGGATTATTTTTTCCTGAAAAGCGTCCATTTTTTTTAGAAGGATCAGAAATTTTTAATCTCGCTGGAACTTCTCACGATCGTATGGCTGTTCACACAAGAACCATTGTTAATCCGAAAGTTGGCTTAAAACTTACAGGAAAACTTTCCGATAAATCTACAATTGCATCTATTTTTGCTGTTGATGAATTATTAGATGCAAACTCAAACACAACTGGCAGCACTGCAACTTTCCCAATAATTCGATATAAATATTCGTTAGAAGATGACAGCTATTTGGGTGGAATTTATACAGGCAGAGAAATGGATAATCACTATAATAGAGTTGCAGGAGTTGATGGAATGATTCGTGTTACGCCATCAAGTTTCGCTACTTATCAAACATTATTTTCTGAAACTAAATTGAACGATTCAACTCAAAATAGTTTTGGCAATTCGTATCTATTAAGTTATAGATATACAACTCGAGATTTGGATTATCATATTGCCGCCTCGAATGTTTCAAAAAATTATTCTGCTGAAGCCGGATATCAAACACGTACAGGTATTTTTTCTATTTCTGGTGGATACACTCCAAAATTTTATACTTCTTCAGCGTTGGTGAAAAGATTTGATCTTGATTTTTATTCGGTACAGACTAAAGATTCATTTTCTGATCTTTGGGAATATTATAATTCAATTAATATTAAATTGTTTGTACTTAATAATTTAAATTTTTCAACACGGTTTAATTATTCAACGGAAATATTTAATTCTAAAAAATTTGAAACAAGTGGCTTTAATGTGACTGGTGGGGGACAATTTACAAAACAGTTGAATGTTTCACTTAATTATAGAATTAGTAAATCAATTAATTATTCGGAGTCTTATCAGGGTTATAATAGTAGAATTAATACAAATATAACTTTTCAACCTTGGAATCAACTCGATGTAAATTTGAATGCAACACATGTTGCCTTTTACAAAACAGCAGATAATTCTAAAATTTATGAGTATCCAATTTTCCGTGGAAAATTAACATACCAACTGAACCAATATTTCTTTTTGCGCGGGATCACTGAATACAACGATTACAAACGAACTTTACTTACTGATTTTTTAAGTTCATTCACATATATTCCTTTTACAACTTTATATGTTGGTTATGGTTCTTTATATCAAAAAAATGTTGATGATGTAAATAATAATTATTCTTCAACTGAATTTTTGGAAATGAAAAGAGGGTTGTTTATTAAAGCTTCGTATTTGTGGAGAATGTAATTTTATTCTGTAGATGTTTTATTTCTTAATTAACTTCTTCAGAATTTTCATATTCTCAACATCATCGAGCATGTCTTCTTCTTTTGGGGTTTCAAGAATTTTTGGAATATGATCGAATCGTTCATCGTTCATCAAAAGTTTAAATCCCAACAAACCAATTTCGCCTTTGCCAATATGTTCATGCCGATCAACTTTTGAAGCGAGTCCTTTTTTTGAATCATTCACATGAAAGGCGACTAACTTTTCTAATCCAACAATCTCTTCAAATTCTTTAAAGGTTTTTTCATAACCCTTCTCAGTTGAAATATCATATCCAGCCGCAAAAATATGGCAAGTGTCAATACAAACTGCCATTCTATTTTTTTGTTGGACTCCGGTAATTATTTTATTTATCTGTTCAAATTTATAACCAAGAGTTGTTCCTTGCCCGGCAGTAACCTCAACAACACTTAAAACTTTAAAGTTTTTTGTTTTGTCATGAATAATATCGAGACTTTCAATAATTTTTTTAAGCCCTTCTTCTTCACCTGCACCAACATGCGCACCAGGATGAAAATTCAAATATGGAATTCCAAGAAGTTCGCACCTTTCAAGTTCGTCTTGAAATGAAGCTCGCGATTTTTTTAAAATATCTGAATTTGCTGCACAAAGATTTATTAAATAAGAATCATGGGAAACTACACCGCTTAGATCCGCGTCTCCAATATTCTTTCTATAATTTTCAATAACTTCATCTTCTAATTTTTTAGCAAACCACTGATTATTATTTTTTGTAAATAATTGCAGAGCTGTACATCCAATTGAAACAGCTCTTTCTACGGCTTTATGCACACCTCCAGCCGACGACATATGAGCTCCAAGTAATATTTTTTTCTTTTCTTTTTTGGTTTTAACTTTCATAATTATTTAACATAATAGCAAATAACTATAATGGCAACTCTCTCTGAACTTATAAAAAAAAATAATAAAATTGTTGTTGGGTTAATGTCCGGAACATCTGTAGATGGTATTGATGCTGCTGTTATTTCGATAAAGGGAAAGGGTGTTTCTACAAAATTTAAACTTCTCTCTTTTGAAACTGTTACCTATCCAAAAAAAATAAAAGAACTAATTTTATTAAATTCAACTCCTGGGAAAGGGACTGTTGATATTATAAGTTCATTGAATGTTGTTGTTGCTCATTATTTTTCTGATGCTGTAAAAAAAGCTGTTCATTCTGCGGGGCTTTCAATGAAACAGATTGACTTAATCGGTTCTCATGGTCAGACAATTCATCACATTCCAAATGGAAAAAATATTGGTGGAAAACTTTACAGATCAACTTTACAAATTGGTGACCCTTCAACAATTGCAAAATTAACCGACGTAACTACTATTGGAGATTTTCGTGTTGCTGATATGGCTCTCGGTGGACAAGGAGCTCCATTGGTTCCATATTTTGATTGGATAGTTTTCAAATCTAATTTCTCAAACAGAGCGTTGCTTAATATAGGAGGGATTGCGAACATCACGCTTCTTCCAAAAAAATGTAAAGTTAATGAAGTGCTTGCTTTTGATACTGGTCCCGGGAATATGGTACTTGATGCGTTGATGAAAAGATTTTTTAATAAAAATTTTGATGACGGCGGGAAAGTTGCTTTTCGTGGTGACATTATTCTTCCATTATTAAATGAATTAAAAAAGCATTCCTATTTCAATCGATTATTGCCAAAATCTACCGGTCGTGAAGAATTTGGAATAAAGTTTGTCGAAAAAATAATTCTTAGTTCAAAAGGTTATTCTAAAGAAGATATTATAGCAACTGTAGCTGATTTAACTGCTTTTACTATTTACGACCAATATAAAAGATTTGCTGAAAAATTTTGTACGATCAATGAGTTGATTGTAAGTGGCGGAGGTGCAAATAATTTATTTATTATGAAAAGATTAAAATTTTATTTTTCTAAATCAAAAGTTTTAACTTCAATTTCATTTGGAGTTAATATTGAAACTAAAGAAGCAATTTGTTTTGCTCTTCTTGCGAACGAAACAATTTCCGGAAACCCATCAAACATTCCGAATGTAACTGGTGCAAGTAAATCAACTATACTTGGAAAAATTTGCTTATAATATTCTAAATAAAATGAAGAATAATAAAGATTATTTTCTTGGAACTGATTTAACAGAATTAGAGAGATTAAAACTTCAACACGATATTTGGAAGCCGTATGTGTTGGAGGCTTGGAAGAGATCAGGAATTTCTTCCGGAAGTAAAGTTATAGATATTGGAGCGGGACCTGGCTACGCTTCTTTTGATCTTTCACAAATTGTTGGAGAAGCTGGAGAAGTTTATTCAATCGAACGGTCTGTAAATTTTACAAATTATATTTCAAAAATTAAAGAAGAACAAAATTTGCAAAATTTAAATGTTTACAATCTTGATTTGATTGCAGATGATTTCCCAAATATAACTGCCCATGCAGCGTGGTGTCGTTGGGTTGCGTGTTTTGTTTCAGATCCAAAATTATTAATTGATAAAATTAATAAATCACTTAGAAACGGTGGAGTTGCAATATTTTATGAATACATAAACTATGAATCGTTTAGACTTGTACCACAAAGTAATGCTTTAATAACATTTGTAGAAAATGTAGTTAAGAACTGGCGAGAATCTGGTGGCGAGCCAAATATTGCAAATGTTTTGCCAACACTTTTAGCGGAAAATGGTTTTAAAATTACTTCAACCAAACCACACGTTTTTAGTGCAACTCCAAGTGATTTAATTTGGCAGTGGCCTTTCACTTTTGTTTATACTCATGTCGATAGATTATTTGAACTTGGAAAAGTTTCAAAAGAATGGGTTTCAAATGTTAGAAGTGAATTAATAAATGCACAAAATAACCCTGAATCGTTTTTTATTACACCAACTGTTTTGGAAATTATAGCAGAAAAAATAAAATGATAAATCGTTGCTTATTAAAAAATATAAAATGAATATTTTTATCCGTAAAGCACTTATAAATGATTCCGAAAGTATAAATTCATTTAATAAAGCAATGGCGTTTGAAACAGAAAATATTACACTTAATGAAACTATTGCAAAAAATGGTGTGCATAATCTTTTCAACAACCCAAACTACGGTTATTATATTGTTGCAGAAATTGACGCTGTTGTTGTTGGACAATTAATGATTACTTACGAATGGAGTGATTGGAGAAATGGACTTTTTCTTTGGATTCAGAGTGTTTATGTTTTACCTGAATTTCGCAATAAAGGAATTTATCGCAAATTATATAATTACGTTTTAGATGAATCTAAAAAGAATAGTAATGTTTGTGGAATTAGGTTGTATGTTGAAAGAAATAATAAAAATGCAAGAGAAGTTTATGCTAAACTCGGGATGGAAGAGTCCGATTATACAATGTATGAAACTGATTTTGTAATAAAACGATGAAAAGAAAAACTAATATTTCCAAAAGTCCATTTGATGTAGTTTTAAAATGGATAACTTACTTTAATCAACATGATGCGAATGGACTTGCAACGCTTTATGCCACAAATGCTGTGAATGATCAAGTGGCTGAAAAACCAGTCAAAGGGAAAAAGAGAATTCAGATAATGCTTGAAGATACTTTTTATACTTTCCCGGATATGACTTGCATCCCTATAAATATTTTACAAGATGGTGAATGGGTTGCTCTTGAGTGGAGTGGTTGGTCAACAATGATGAAACCAATTGGAAAAATTAAACCAACTAAAAAGAAATCTTATCAACGTGGTTGTGGATTTTTTAAAATTCAAAAAGGAAAAATTGTTTTACAGCATGGCTATTGGGATAAATTAAGTTGGTATAAACAAATTGGAGTAAAAATTGAAAACTAAATTAATTTTAATTTTTTTAGTATTTGTTTATAATTTAAACTCGCAAACTAGTTCTACAAATTTAATATTAATTAAAGTGGGAAAATTAATTGATGTTCGATCGGGAAAAGTTCTTGAATCGCAAGGAATTTTAATTGAAGGTGAAAAAATTAAAGAGGTTGGCCCTCTTGAAGTTATTTCTAAAACAATCCTAGCCAATACAAAAATAATTGATCTCTCAAATTTTACAGTTCTTCCCGGATTAATTGATTGCCACACACATATCGTATTTCAGCCGGAAAATTATTTAAATGATATTTTTAGAAAATCACCAATTGATCATGCGGTAACTGCGCATATTTATGCAAGGAAAACTCTTGAAGCTGGATTTACAACTATTCGCGATCTTGGCGCCGGAGAATATGTTGATGTTGCTTTGCGAAATGCAGTGAACTCAGGAAAAATTATTGGTCCCCGAATGCAAGTTGCAACATTGGCTGTTGGTTCAACTGGTGGCCATGGCGACTTGACTGGATTTTCACCATACATACATTTTAATAATTTTGATGGGATTGCAGATGGTGTTGATGAAATTAAAAAACTTATCAGAACAGAAATTAAAAATGGAGCTGATGTTATAAAAATGATTGCAACGGCCGGAGTCCTTTCCGAAGAAGAATCTGTCGGCGCTCCACAATATTCACAGGAAGAAATGAATGCTGTTGTACAAGAGGCAGCAATGTGGGGAAAAAAAGTTGCAGCACATGCACATGGTGCAGAAGGAATTAAGCGTGCAATTAAATCCGGAGTTGCTTCAATTGATCATGGAAGTTTAATTGACGATGAAGGAATTCAGATGATGATTAAACGTGGTACATATTTAGTTGCCGATGTTTATAACGACGATTATATTTTAGCAGAATTTTCAACAATGGGTTATCCGCAAAAAATAATTGAAAAAGAAAGATTGATCGGCAGACTGCAAAGAGAAAATTTTAAAAAAGCTGTGCTTGCGGGAGTTAAAATTGCTTACGGAACAGATGCCGGTGTTTATCCGCATGGCTGGAATGGAAAACAATTTTTTCACATGGTTCGTTGGGGATTGACGCCGATGCAAGCAATTCAATCCGCAACAATTAATGCTGCTGATCTTCTTGGTTGGGATGATCGTGTCGGAACAATAGAATCTGGTAAATTTGCAGACATTGTTGCAGTAAGAAATGATCCACTAGTTAATATTTCCGAATTGGAAAATATTAATTTTGTAATGAAGGGTGGAAGTGTTATTAAAAACGAAACCAATAAAAAATAAATAATTCACTTCAATAATTAAAAAGGAAGATATGCAAATAATAAATTCATGTTTAATAATTAGTTGTTTAATTGCTGGACTAGCCAATGCTCAAAATAGAGACATAAGCTATATGTCCTCTGGTGGAAAATTAAATCCATTGCAAGCCATTATGGATATTAGGCATTACACTCTTGTTTTAGATGTTGATATTGAAAACAAAAAAATTGAAGGAAGTAACACAATTGAGTTAGTCCTTTCAAAAAACACAGATACTTTACTTTTTAATTTGGTTTATTTATTAGAAGTGAAAAAAATTAAAGTAAATGATAAACAAGTAAGTTTTACTCATGCTAATGATAAAATTTATATCATTGGTTCAAGTCCTTTTAAAGTGGGAAAACAAATTGTTAAAATTGAATATGGTGGAGAACCTCCTGTTGCTGTGAAGCCGCCGTGGACTGGTGGTTTTACATGGACAAAAGATAGTTCTGGAAATCCTTGGGTTGCAATAAATTGCCAGAAAGAAGGAGGTGGAATATATTTTCCCTGTAAAGATCATCCGAGTGACGAGCCAAATGAAGGGGTTGATATGTTCATAACGGTTCCTGAAAATTTAGTTGTTGCCGGGCCAGGCCTTTTGAAAAAAGTAACTAACAAAAAAAATAAAAAAACGTACCACTGGAAAACAAATTACACTATTAGCAATTATTGTATCCTCTTCAATATTGGAAAATATAAAGTCGTAAGTAAAGATTATACAACTATTAATGGGAATGTAGTCCCAATTCAGTTTTATGTTTTAGAAGAAGATTTTGAGCATGCTCAAAAATTAATTGAATTAAAAGAAAGAGATTCTCGAGTATTAGAAAAATATTTTGGAGAATATCCATGGGTAAAAGAAAAAATTGGAATAGCAGAAGTTCCCAATTCAGGTATGGAACATCAAACTATGATAACTTTTCAAAATAAATTTAATTACACCAAAATTGGAGGACATGATTATTCTGCAAATTTGTTTCATGAGTACGCACACGAATGGTGGGCAAATAAAGTAACCAATAAGGATTGGGCTCATTTGTGGATTCAAGAAGGAATTGCAACTTACTCCGAAGCACTTATCTATTATGAATTAGGTGGTCAAGCGGCTTACGATGAAATTATAGATGGTCATAAAAGAGGTATAAAATATAAAAAACCAATGGTTGGTGGAGATGAAATGTCCGAAGATGAAACCTATAGTGGTAATGATATTTATACCAAAGGTTCATTTTTCATGCATAGTTTACGATACATAATTGGGGATGAAATATTTTTACCAACTATCAAACAATTAGCAACTGATCCAAAATATACTTACGACAATTTTGTAACCACATCTGATGTTGAGCAATTATTTAGTTCGACAACTAAACAAAACTTAAAACCACTGTTTGATTTTTATACACGAACTACGGATGTATTAGATATTTCAATTAAACAAACTGGATTTAAAAAATATATTATTAAAATAAATAATTTTTTTATGCCACTACCTTTCGAGGTAACAACTAACAACGTTACTAATAAAGTTATCATCGACAAAGATGGAATTACTGTAAATAGCACACTTCCTCCTCAAGTAGATGCAAAGGGTTACTATTTAAAAAAGATTCAACTGCAATAATGAAAATCAAACATTATTTTTTATTTATTGTTTTACTATTATCAGCAAGAAATATTTTTGCAGATAACTATCCTCGCAATTATTCAATTGATATAATTCATTACTCTTTTAAATTAAATTTATTTGATAATACAGATGAAATTATAGGCAGCGCTTTTATTTCAATTTTGTTTAAAAAAAATGACATTAAACAAGTAAGACTCGATTTAATAAATAAAAGCGAACAAAGACAAGGAATGGGAATGTCGGTAGAATCAGTTACTTGCAATAATCAAAGCATTCCTTATACACATACTCGCGATGAATTAATAATTCAGGTTGCAACTCTAGTTGAAAAAGATAAAATATTAACTTTTGTAATTCAATATAAAGGGAAACCTGCAGATGGTTTGAAAATAGGTCCAACAAAATTTGGGGATCGAAGTTTTTTTTGTGAGAATTGGCCGAATAGAACTAGGCATTGGTTGCCAACAGTAGATCATCCATATGATAAAGCAACTTCCGAATTCATTGTGAAAGCGCCGGCTCATTATAAAGTAGTATCAAATGGATTATTAATTGAAGAATCTATGATTGATCAAAACACAAAACTAACTCATTGGAAACAATCTGTTCCAGTTTCATGTTGGTTATTTGTTTTAGGTGTGGCTGAATTTGCAGTTCAATATGTCGATGATTTTAATGGGAAATCAATTCAAACGTGGGTTTATCCAAAAGATAGAGAAGCTGGATTTTATGATTTTGCTGAACCAACTAAACAAATATTGCAATTTTATTCGGATTATGTAGGTCCTTATGTTTATGAAAAACTTGCCAATATTCAATCTCCAAGTGTTGGTGGAGGAATGGAAACTTCATCTGCAATTTTTTATGGTGAAAATTTAATCAATGGAAAAAGAACTGAAAGATTAAGAAATATAGTTATACACGAAGTAGCTCATCAATGGTTTGGAAACGCAATTACCGAATCAACTTGGGATGATGCGTGGCTAAGTGAAGGTTTTGCAACTTATTTTACTTTATTATTTATTGAAAACGCTTATGGCTATGAAGAGTATCTTAAGGGAATAAAAAATGCAAAAAAATCAGTTTATGATTACAACAAAAAAGATTCCACATTTAGCATTGTAAGTAATCGAACAGCCGAAACTGATCCAGTAACAAGTTCTATTACATATCAAAAAGGTGCGTGGGTGTTACATATGTTAAGGGATTTAATTGGCCATGAGAATTTTAGAAAAGGGATTCAAGCATACTATAAAAAGTTTATGAATTTAAATGTTACTACTGGTGATTTTATTGATGAGATGGAAAAAGTTTCCAGTAAAAATCTAAAACCATTTTTTAATCAGTGGCTAAATAATTCGGTGGCTTTAAAGATAAAAGGGAGCTGGGATTATGATGCTACTTCAAAAAATATAATTATCAAGCTACAACAAACTCAGTCATCTGGATTTATTTTTGATGTCCCTGTTGAAATTGTTATTTATGATAATGGTGCGATTCCTAAAAACTTAAAATATACATTAAATACAAAACAGACAGAATACAGAATTCCAGCAGAAGTAAAACCAAGTTTAATATTACTCGATCCCCGAACTGTATTATTGGCAGAAATTGATTTTAAATAAAAAAATTAATTTACACTTCTTCCTACAGCAGTAGCAATTGGTTTTATATCTTTTACTAATTGTGAAAACGAATCAAAGCGTATTGATTGGTCGCCATCAGATTCCGCTTTTTCGGGGCGTGGATGAACTTCGATAATTAAACCGTCGGCACCGCAAGCAATTGCTGCTCTACTCATTGGCATCACCAAATCACTTTTACCTGTTGCGTGACTCGGATCTGCAATAATTGGTAAATGCGAAAGTTGTTTTATAACCGGAATAATATTTAGATCAAAAGTATTTCGAGTGTATTCAACAAAAGTACGAATTCCCCTTTCGCATAAAATTACCTGATCATTTCCACCTGAAAGAAGATATTCGGCAGCCATTAAAAATTCCAAAAGAGTTGCAGAAAAATTTCGCTTTAATAAAATTGGTTTTTTTATTTTAGAAAGTGTTCGAAGTAATCTTGTGTTTTGCATATTACGCGCGCCTACTTGAATTAAATCTGCATAATCAGCAACCAAATCAACGTCATCGGATTCCATAACTTCTGTAACAATTTTTAATCCCGTTTTTTCTTTTGCTTTTCGAAGAAGTTTTAATCCATCCTCACCGAGTCCTTGAAATGAATATGGACTTGTTCGTGGTTTATAAGCACCACCTCGTAGAATTTTTGCTCCCCCTTTTTTTACTGCTTCAGCGGTTGAAATAATTTGCTTTTCGTTTTCCACAGAACATGGTCCAGCCATAATTATTATTTCGTTCCCGCCAACTTTAACTTCTTCTATATTAACAACTGTATTTTCTTTTTTAAATTCTCTGCTAACAAGTTTATATGGTTTTAATATGGGAATAACATTTTCAACTTTGGGAAGTAATGCAAACTGTTCTCGGGATATTTTTCTTTCATCGCCAATAACCCCGATAATAGTACGTTCTACTCCCTTTGAAATGTGTGCTTGAAAACCAAGTTGCTCAATTTTTTCAACAACATGTTGAATGTCTTGTTTGCTTGCCAGTGGTTGAAAAACTATTATCATTTATATTTTCGCTTTATTTAGTGAGAAATAAATTAATGCCCGCCCCCAATTTGATTATCAAAATCAATTCCTTGGGTTTTTAATACATTTTTAAATCTGTTTGCAATCCACGCAAGGAAAATAAAACAAACTACCGCAACAAAATATGAATTGTGAATTCCAATATTTGTATCGGCAATTGCGCCTTGCAATGGTGGAATAATTGCTGCACCAAGTATCATCATAATTAAAAATGCAGAACCTTCGGAAGTATATTTTCCTAAACCGGCAATACCGAGTGAAAAAATACTTGGCCACATAATCGAACAAAATAATCCGCTGGCAAGTAGTGCATAAATTGCAACAAATCCACTAGTAAAAATTCCAATCAACATTGCAACGGTTGCTAAAATCGAAAGTGTAAATAAAGTTTTTACTGGTTTATCTTGTCCGTAAAAAATACCTGCAATTAAAACTGCAATGCAAATAACATATGAATACAAACTACTCATATCGTTTCCACGACCATTATTTACAAGTATGATTATTCCAAATGCAACAAATGGAACAACAACGGTTAGAATTTGTTTTAGTTTTTTTGATAAATTAAAAACCGAAATTGCTGCTGTCCATCTTCCAATCATTAAACTTCCCCAATAAAGAGAAATAAAATGAGACATATTTGATTCATCATACGAACCAAACTCCGGAGTTTTTAATAATGCGCCAAGATTACTTTGGATTGTAACTTCAACTCCGACATAAGTAAAAATGCCAAGCATGCCTAAAATTAGTTGCGGATATTTCATCGCTCCCCAACCTTCGCCATTTTTTGTCGCTGAGTTATATGAATAAAAGAGGATTAAAATCACTGCAAATAAAGCAATTAATGTAAGTTGTAGTTTGCTTAAAATATCTGTTTGACCAATTATTGAAATTAAAATTAATACAGCCGTTAAAGTAGTTAAACTCATTAATGCTTTTGGGCTGGATTCAACATGTTCATCAAAATTTGATGCTGGTAGATTTTTTGAAAAAATAAAAATTAACGCAGCAAGTAAAAATACTCCGCCAACAATCATGTATAACATTTTAATTTGATTTATGTCTGCATCGGCGCTACCACCAGCTTGGATTGTTCCAAAAAGTGCCATGCTAACAATCAGTGGTCCGACAGTTGTACCAAATGAATTTACACTTCCACCTAAATTTAATCTGTGCGAACCGGTTGAAGGATCGCCAAGTGAAATTGCAAATGGTTGCGCTGAGGTTTGTTGAAGTGAAAATCCTAATGCAATTACAAAAAATGCTGAAAGTATAAAATAAAATGATGCAGAATCAACCGCGGGGATCATTAAAATTGCGCCAAGAATCGAAATAAATAGACCGATAATAATTCCTTTTTTATATCCGATTTTATTTAGAAGATCAATTTTTGTTAATGCTGTACTTAAAAAAAGTAAATAAGAGCCAATGTAATATGCTCCATAAAATGCAGTGTCAATTAATTGCGATTGAAACTGGGTGAGATTAAAAAATTTTTTGCAAAATGGAATAAAAATTCCATTTGATGCTGCAATAAATCCCCAGAAAAAAAATACTGTAACCAATGTACTTAACGCTCTATAGTTGGTCGACTGTTTAGTGTTTGAGTTTGTCATAATATTAATCTGATCCGTGAATAAAATGAATAATTAACAACATTAGTTCTGCAAGATATTAAAATAAAATATAGCTGGAAAGAATTGTTTTGATAAATGTTTTTGTTTAATTCTAAACGTTGGAAATATAAATTTATTTATTTCTGTTGAATGTTAGGAACGCCTTTTATTGCAAGATTATTCCAAAGCTTGTAGCAAGTTTGATAATTTAAAAGCATTCCTATCTGCCTTTAAATAGTTAATGATTTATGTAAATAATTGTGCGGAGGGATCAACTAAACGATCAAACTTTATTTGTATGTTACTGTCAAACAATAAAGAGTTTAAAATGACAAACAATCGAGAGTGGTTATTTTGGTTTTAACGGACTTTTACTTGGCATTGTAATTGCATTGGGAGGTAGTTTAATTATCCCATTCAGAAAAAGTTTTTTATTAGTTATTCTTGTTCAGCCAATTGTCATTATAATAATCGGGATTTTTATAAATACTTTCGAGGGAACAAGATTTTCAGTTTTAGTTTTCCCATTTAATATTACAGTACTCTCAATTTTATTTGTTTTAAAGTTACGCGAAGGGATTACAAGTTTAATCCCAATTTACTTTTTACCTGGTTCACCGGAAGAAAATTTTTTCTATCATTTTAACAGAACAAATCGATTTAAAAAGTTTAGATATTTATTCGCCGAACTTCCTTTTTTTGGTAAATGGAAAACCTCGCAAGGAGTAAATGGCAAATATACTCATAATAATCAATGGCGGAACGCACTTGATTTTATTGTTTGCGATGAAAATGGAAAAGAGTTTTCCGGAAACGGAAATACTCTTTTCGATTATTATTGCTATCGTCTTCCTATGGTTGCAACAATTGATGGTGTAGTAGTAAAAGTAATCGATTCAATCCCAAACAATCCTATTGGCAAAATTAATGTCAAACAAAATTGGGGAACCACAATTGTTTTAAATCATAGTGCCGGACTTTTTTCATCAGTTTCGCATTTAGAGCCACGCTCGGCGTAAGTGTAAAATTGGATTTGTAAAAAATTATTTTTTAATGCATAGTATGGTAAACTGACTGCACATCATCATCTTCTTCTAAAGCATTAAGTAGTAAATTTATTTCATCTTGCTGAATTTGTGGTATTTCTTTTGTAGTTGTAGGAATATACTGAAGCTCTGTACTTACGGGTTCAATTCTTTTTTCTTCCAACGCCTTTTGCATTAAACCAAAATCATGAAAAGAAGTATAGAGATAAATAAATTCATCATCACCAGTAAGATCGTCTAAACCATGATCTATAAGATCGAGTTCAAATGTATCAATATCCTGAATTAATTCTTTTTTAATTTTAAACAAACCTTTTCTATCGAACATAAAAGCTATCAAACCAGTTTGTCCGAGAGATCCGCCATATTCTTTAAATAAATGACGAACATTCGCAACAGTTCGGGTTGGATTATCGGTTGCACATTCCACTATAACAGCAATGCCGTGGGGTGCATATCCTTCATAAACAATTTCAGAATAGTTACTTGTATCTTTTAGAGTTGCACGTTTTATTGCAGCGTCAACTCGATCTTTTGGCATGTTCACGCTTTTTCCGTTTTGTATTGCAATTCGTAATCTTGGATTTAGTTTAGGATCACTGCCGCCACCTTTAACAGCAATTACAATTTCTCTGCCGATACGATTAAATGCTTTAGACATTTTCGCAAACCGCGCGAACATTTTATATTTTCGTTTTTCAAATATTCTGCCCATTTTATTTCCTATAAATTAATTGCACGTGCAATAATTAACCCGGTGAATTTTGAGTTGTTTTTTATATAATCAACTAATGATTGTTTTGTTATCGAAACTCTTTCGCCAACATTTGGAGCGTGAAGTAGTTTTAATATTCCATCTTCATCACGATAAGCAATGCCTGTATGTGCAACATCTAATCCTTTAACATTTGTAGTAAATCCAAGAAAATCTCCCGAAAGAATGTTTGCTTCGAATTCCTTTAATTCAACTTTTGGTAAATAATAAATATTTCGTTTTGAAAGTATATCTTCAAAAAACATCATCTTCGCGAATTGTTCGTTATTGGAAAGTCCATTATACAAATCACGGTGAGTTGTCATATAATCCAGCGGCATAGGAATTTTAACAACTATATCCACCGGCGCAACATCTCGAGTTACTAATTTTAGAATTCCCTTTTCCTGATTATTATAAAAATAATCACTTGTGTAATGTAGCCTGCTTGAGTAGCCATCTATTTTTCCATTGCGGTATCTTATTAGTTGCAACTCCTTTTTATATTCTTCAAATGAATATTTTTTTTGTTTAATGCAACGTGCAAGAGCCAAAGTGTTTTCATAAAATGAAACGCAATCCAATACCCGAAGATTAATAATTAAAGATTCCGTTTCTTTAACTTCAAGTGTGTTAGCTTCATACGGCGTTCCAATAAAAGTTTTTCCGAGTTCAGTAATTATTTTATTTATCGGAAGCGTGTGAAGTGTTTCGGAAACTGCAAATGCAAATTTTTCATTGCAAATAGTTTCATCATCAATTGCCATTCTATGTTGCGATAGTAATTGCGAAAAGCTAAAAAATAAAATTAATAATATTTTCATTAAATTATTTTTTTATTACTCTATCGGTGCCGATGAACTCATGTCATTAAATGAAGGCATTGCTTCATTTTCAAATTTAGCATATTGCTTTATGAAGCGTAAATTAACAGTCCCAGTTGGACCATTTCGTTGTTTACTTAAAATAATTTCTGCTGCACCTTCGGTTGATTGTCCTTCAACTTCTGTAATTCCATAACGCTCCGGTCGATGAACAAAAATTACAACGTCGGCATCCTGCTCAATTGCGCCAGATTCTCTTAAATCTGCAAGTTGCGGTCGCTTATCAGTTCTCGCTTCAACTGCACGATTCATTTGTGAAAGTGCCACAACCGGAATATTTAATTCCTTCGCAAGTGCTTTTAATGATCTTGAAATACTGGAGATTTCTTGTTCGCGACTTTGCGTACTTTTTGGGCCTTGCATTAATTGTAAATAATCAACAATTACCATTCCGACATTATGTTCGACTTTTAGTCGTCTTGCTTTTGCGCGAAGTTCCAGAATTCCTAATCCGGGAGTGTCGTCAATAAAAATTTTCGCTTGATATAATTTTCCAATTCTTGTACTAAGTTGACGCCATTGATCTTCTGGCAACCTTCCTGTGCGAACACTTTGTGCATCAACTCTTGCTTCTGCACAAATTAAACGCAACACTAGTTGTTGCGCAGACATTTCCAAACTAAAAAATGCAACTGGTATACTGTGATCGATTGCTGCATTTCGTGCTGCGGATAATACAAGTGCGGTTTTTCCCATACTCGGTCTTCCTGCAATAATAATTAAATCGGATTTTTGAAATCCTCCGGTTAAATTATCAATTCGTGTAAATCCTGATGGAATTCCTGTAACTCCATCGTGCTTGCCATGTATACTTTCTAATAATTCCATTGTCTGAAAAATCGCCTCCCCCATTTGAAGCGAACTTTTTTTCATTCTCTTTTCGGAAATGGAAAATATTTTTTGCTCAGCCTCATCAAGTAGATCAAGTGCGTCTTCGGACGCAGCGTATGACCGTTTAGAAATTTCAGATGTTGTGGTAATTAAACTTCGTAAAATATATTTTTCAAGAATAATTTTTGCATGATACTCCACATTTGCAGCTGAGCTTACAGAAACAGTGAGGTCGGCAATATAAGATGGTCCACCAATTTCATCCAACTCTCCACGTCTTCGAAGTTCTTCAACAACAGTAATAGCATCAATCGCTTCGCTTCTTTCGAAAAGTGCACTCATTGCTAAAAATATTTTACGGTGCGCTGGTTTATAAAATGCTTCTTCGTCGAGCAAATCAATTGTTTTTGTAATTGCTTCTTTTTCCAACAACATTGCACCAATAACTGCCATTTCAATATCAATCGCTTGCGGCGGAACCCTTCCTTCGAAACCTGTTATTTGTGTACTTCTTGATTCTAGTTCTGGCATAAGTTCCTCAATTATTTTTATTTGTTTGCGTTCTTCATTTCGTCGTAAAGCGCTCTGAATTTTTTTAAATCTTCCCAAGTTGGTCTTTTCCAATGTGGGTTCCGCAATAATGCTGCTGGATGATATGTAACCATTAAACTAATTCCTCTGTAGGTGTGAACTTTTTGTCGCAATGTAGTTAATGTCTCATTCGATTTTAATAATGTTTGTCCAGAGATGCGGCCTAAACATAAAATTAATTTTGGATTTATTATTTCAATTTGTTTTTGCAAATATGGTTCACAGGTTTGCATTTCATTTGGAAGTGGATCTCTGTTGTTTGGAGGTCTGCATTTTAAAATATTACAAATAAATACTTCTTCTCTTTTAAAGTTTATTGATTCAATTATTTTTGTGAGAAGTTGTCCGGCTCTTCCGACAAAAGGTAATCCCTGGATGTCTTCTTCAGCTCCCGGAGCTTCGCCAATAAACATAACATCTGCTTTTGGATTTCCTGAACCAAATACAAAATTTTTTCTAGTTGAACCAAGTTCGCACTTTTGACAATTACAGATTTTATCATTCAAATCATTTAAGGTTGTGGCGCTTGCCCACTCTTCACTATAATTTGTTTCGCTTTCTTTTACAACTGATGAAGTGGTTTTTTCTGTATATAATAAATTTCCAAATAAATTTTTATGGTGCTTTAAAATCGATTCGGCTTGTTCAACCGGATTATGTTTAATGTTTTTTGGCATCTGGTTTTTTTATTAATCTGACAACTCTTTCCAATATTTCTTCAGCAACATTATATTTCGACATTAAAGAAAGTTCTTCAATGCTTTTATTACGATCGATTATTGTAACTTTATTTGTATCTCTCCCGAAACCAGCACCTTTATCGCGGAGAGAATTTAAAATAATCATATCTACATTTTTATGTAGAAGTTTATTTGTTGCATTAACTACTTCGTTTTCGGTTTCTAATGCAAAACCGACAAGAAACGCTTTTTTATTCTTACTTCTCAATGAAGCTAAAATATCTGTAGTTTCTTTTAACGAAAGGCTAAAGTTTTTTTTATTTTTTTTAATTTTATTAAGCTCGGTTTTTTCAGGAGTATAGTCTGCAACTGCAGCGGACATAAAAATTATTTGGTTTTTCTTTACTCCGGAAAATACCGCTTTTGTCATTTCAACAGAAGTTGTTACATCAATTCTTTTTACATTTTTTGGGGTTTGTAAAGAAACTGGTCCACTGATTAATGTAACATTTGCTCCTCTTTGTGATGCAACTCGAGCTAATGCAAATCCCATTTTACCACTTGAATGATTACCAATAAATCGAACTGGATCAATTGGTTCGTGCGTTGGTCCAGCTGTAACTAATATGTTTTTCCCTTTTAAATCTAAATGTTTTCCACTTATTACTGTTCGCAAAAACTCAACTAATTTTTCAGGTTCTGGAAGACGACCAACTCCTTTTAATCCACTTGCAAGCTCACCTTCTTCTGGAGGAATTATGAAGTAACCCATTTCTTTTAAATAAGAAATATTTTTTTGGGTTAATTCATTTTGGTACATATCAACATCCATCGCGGGAGCAATTATTAAAGGACAGCGAAGTGATAAAACTGTTACGCCGATAATATCGCTCGCCATTCCATTTGTGAGTTTTGAAATTGTGTGCGCTGAGGCTGGCGCTATAATCATTGCGTCTCCCCATAATCCTAATGAAATATGTTCAACACTTTTTTTAGTTGACTGATATTTATTTTCAGGCCACAGTGAAACCGTTACTTCATTTTCAGATAATGTGGAAAGTGTAAGTGGTGTAATAAATTGCGTAGCTGCTTCGGACATTATAACTTTAACATTTGCTTTTTCTTTTTTAAGCAAACGGATTACATTGCACATTTTATATGCAGCAATCCCTCCGGTTACAGCTATAATAATATTTTTATTCTGAAATGATTTCATTCCAGTAATTTATTTTTTTGAAGTATTACTTGTTATTTAATTTCTTTATCAGGATAAGTATGCTGAATTTGATCTTTGAGTAACTCAGTTAACGACTGATCTATTACTTTTGGTCTTTTATCAAATTCAACACTTATTTTTACCTGATCGGGATTAATTCCCGGCTCATCATCTTCGGCGGCAACTGGAATTGTCAACGCATTTATTGTTTCCATCCGTTGATTAAATTCGATTTTCTGCTCTTCATTAATTTGTCTTGCGCGACGCGATAATAGGACAATTGCTTCATAAATATTTGAAGCTTTTGATTCTATTTCTTTTATGTTTTGTGGTTTTATTCCCATTATTTCTCCTTGTTTATTTTTGTTTATTCAATTTCTTTTTCTACTTCTTTAATTGCTTCTTCAAGTTTATTGTTAATAATAATTTTATCAAACTTTTTTCCTGCTTGAAGCTCAAAAGGAATTCTTTGAAACCTCTTTTCAAGTCCTTGTTCCGACTCTGTTTTTCTTTCTCGAAGTCGTTGTTGTAAGGTCGCTATATTTGCTGGTTCTATAAATATTAATTTACTGTTATTTGGATACATTTTTTTAATGTTTAACGCTCCATTAACATCAACATCAAAAATCATTTTATTGTTATCTCTAATTGTGTTTTCTATTTCGCTTTTTAGTGTTCCATAATAACTACCAAAAAGTTCTTCATATTCAATAAGTTGGTTGTCGGTAATCAGTTTTTTAAATTCATCTTTCGTTTTAAAAAAATAATCTTTACCGTTTATTTCTCCATTTCGAATACTTCTTGTTGTTGCAGAAATAGAAAATTTTAAAATAGGATGTCTTCGTAAAACTTCCTTTACAATTGTTGTTTTCCCTCCACCACTTGGCGAGGAGATAGCATAGAGTTGTATATTATTCAAGATTTTGTAATTGTTCTCTAATTTTTTCTAATTCTTCTTTTATGGTTACAACAAGCTGTGCGGTTTGCGCATTATTTGTTTTCGAACTAATTGTGTTAGCTTCGCGTACAATTTCCTGAATTAAAAATGTTAACTTTCTTCCGAGTGAATCATCACCATTATTTTTATTTAATACTTCATCAAAATAACTTAGATGCGATCTGAAGCGAACACACTCTTCTGTTATATCAAGTTTGTCTGCAAGCAGTGCAATTTCAGTTTCAATACGTTGTGCATTAAAAGCATTTTCACTTTTAATAATTTGTTGAACTCTATCATATAACTTTTTTCTTTCTTCAGGAATTCTTTCTTTCGATTGTTTTTCAATTATCGAAATAGTTTGATTTAAAATTTTCCATCTTTTTTTAAGATCCTTTGTTAACTCACTACCTTCTCGTTCACGCATTTTTATAAGTTGACGCTCTGCTTTAATTAATGCTTGCTGAAACACTTTCCACTCGTCCTCTAATTCATTATCATTTGAGATTGGTTCAAACACTTCTGAAAATTTTAACAGATGTTCGAGTGAAATATTTTCCTTCAACTTTGCAGAAGACTTTGCGTTATTTAATAGCTTCATCACAGAAGAAATTGCAGAAACATTAATCTTCATGGGAATTGCACCATTCTTTTCTTTACTCACTGTGCAGGAAAGTTGTATTTTGCCACGAAGAATATTTTTACGCAACAATTCTTTTATTTCCTGTTCGCGATGTGAAAGGGATGAAGGAAGACGCAGTGACAATTCAAAAAAACGATTATTTACACTTCTTAACTCAACCGTTATTGATGTGCCCCTTTGCGCTGCTTCACCACGACCAAAACCAGTCATGCTGTAAACCATAGGGCACAAAATTACCAAACATAAAAGCGCATAACAAGAAAAACCTTTCCACACTTTATAAACAAACCTTTTTTTAATATTTTAATTGAACGCATGACATCAATTAAAAAGGAAATAATCCCATTTCGCCGATTTCTGTTGGATAGCGGTTTTGAAGTTTGGGCTGGAAAAAGTAGCGAAAATAATGATTTGCTTTCAACTAAATATTGCGCTGAAAACGATTTGTGGTTTCATGCACGTGGCTCAAGTGGGTCGCATGTTGTTTTAAAAGAAAATTTAGAACTTGGCGAGTTTACAAAAAAAGAAATTGAGCAAGCTGCACAAATTGCAGCGTATTACAGCAAACAAAGAAGCGCATCTCGTGTACCGATTGCTTATACATTTGCAAAATTTGTGAAAAAACCAAGAGGGGTTCCAAGTGGAACGGTTTACATTAAACATGAAAAAATTATAAATGTAAAACCTGTGCTACCAGAATCTGTGTAATTTTATTTGGTTGTTACTCGTTATAATCAAATTTGAATTTAGACAATTCGGGCAAATATTTTTTCTCTCTTTTTAACTCATGTTCGTAAATTACTTTTCCTAAGTTTTTATAAAATGGGAATCCAATAGTTTCATAATCGTACTTGTCATCGTTGAAAATCTCATCTTCATTGCAAAGTAAAACTGCAGAGATAAAAAATTCAACTTTATTTTTAAAATCTACGAAGTAAACATTGTCAAGTAAAAATCCATAAGCATCTCCAACTTTGTTAAAAATTCTTATTTGTGAATTAGGTTCTTTTGTTTTGTCTGAACCATAAAATAAAAATTTACAGTAAGTAGAATAAATTGTTGTATCGTTCAAATAGTTTGGAAATTTTGATTCTGTTGGGTATTGCGACATATATCGATAAATAAATTTGTAATCGTCGTTTGTAAGGTTAAATTGCTTTTCTTTCGTAAATGCTTCCGGAAAAATTAATCGTTTTAGAAATTCGTGTTGCTCTGAAATTGGAAATACATTTTTCTGAGAGAAGTTAATTGGTCGGTTTTCAACTATCCCGGTGTCGTTCATCACGCCCTTTCCTAATAATATTGGGAATTCAGACTCAATGTTGGAAGCATTAACTTGTTCTTCCTGACTCCATAAAACTTTTGAAGTATCTTCGCTTTTTAAAAATTTTATAGAATTAGTTCTCTGATTTTCTTCCTTCGATAATGCAATTTGAAGTCTGTGAGTAAAACGAACCCCTTCGAATCTTTTACTTTTCATTTCTTCATTAAATTGCTTTTGCCCTAAAAATTCGTAAAGCCGATTGTATGCATCATTGTCGGAAACGAGCAATATTTTTTTAATATAATGCGCAACACTGGGAAGCCCACTTTCAGAAGTTGTATCTATATTTACTGCGGTTTGATGCAAACTATTTTTTAAAGTAATCATTGGGCTAAACTTATTAATCCCATATTTTTTTAATGAATTAACTTTCTCCAAAGCCAAAACACTTCCTGCAAGTTTAACAGTGCTTGCGGGATAAAAATATTCTTCCGGGTTTGCACGATATTTATAAGTTGTGAAAGATGGAATATTTTTTGGGTCGCGATTAATTTGTGTATAAACGATTTGCAGTCTGTACTTTTCCGGACTTTCTGTTAAATGTTTGAAGTATTCAGGATTTTCAGTTAGTAGTTTTTCTAAAATGTTTTGCTGGGCATTGCCTTGCAGGTTAATAATGAGAAATAAAATTAATATTGTTTTTTTCATAATGTGAAGTTGATTGTTATTTTTTTATTGTTACAAAAAAATTATATGTTGATGTAAATTACTCAATTTGTTAAAGATATTTAAGAATATTAATTTTTTTATTAATAAAGGAGTTTCCGTGATAAAATATTTTTTAGTTCATTTCGTTTTTTGTATTTCATTATTTTCACAACAACCATTAACGGTTGAATCAATAATGCGCGATCCTAAATGGTTTGGTTATTCGCCAAATTCACCTTATTGGTCTGAAGATAGTAGGTTAATTTACTTTAACTGGAAAAGAGATGGCAATCCTGCTGACTCTCTTTACTCAACTGATTTGGATGGTAAAAATATTTCCAAAGTTCCATTCAACAAAATTTCTACAACACCAACATCATTCGGTGTTTACAATAATGATTACTCTTTAAAAGCATATGAACGCTTCGGAGATATTTTTCTTCAGGATTGTGATAAAAATATAATTACAAGAATTACAAATACAATCGAACGTGAAAGCGAACCCTTCTTTTCTTTTAATGGTAAAAAAATAATTTATCTTTCTAAAGGAAATATTTTTTCTTGGGATATATCAAACGGGATCACGGAACAATTAACTAATCTACAAGCCGGCACACAACCAAAAGAAACAGCTGCTTCAACCAAACTTCAACAATACCTTTTACGACAACAAATGGAATTAATGCAAATTACTCGTCAACGAAAAGATAAATCTGAAAAGGGAAAAGAAATAATAAAAAGTATCGAAGAGCGTTCAAAACCATTTTATTACGGCACAAAAAATTTATCGTCATACAGCATTTCTGTAAATGGAAATTATATTGCACTTGTGTTTTCAATAAAAGCAGATGATGCAAAACAAACTATTGTACCAAATTATGTAACGGAATCGGGATTTACAGAAACAATTCCTGCTCGTACAAAAGTTGGAGAACCACAACAACAATACGAATTATATATTTATGATGTTAAAAATGACTCAACGCTTCTTATAAAAACAAACGAGATTGTAAAAAATAATCGACAAATATTTTTCTCGGCACCGCAATGGTCATCAACAAATTCTTCTGCTTTTATTCAATTATATAGTTTGGATAACAAAGATCGGTGGATTTTGATGATCGATGTTGAAAAAAGAAAACTCGGTAATTTATTAAGTCATCAAATTGATTCCGCTTGGATTGGTGGGGTTGGTGCATATTCTGCAGGATGGATGCCTGACAATAAAAAAATTTGGTTCCAATCTGAAGAAAGTGGTTACGGACATTTATATGTTGTGAATTCTGACGGCACTAAAAAACGTCAACTTACTTCTGGAAATTTTGAAGTTTATAATCCAGTAATTTCCAGAAAAAAAGATAAGTGGTATTTCCATTCAAACGAGGTTCATCCTGGCGAACGACATTTTTATTCTATGGATTTAGATGGCGGGATGAAAATTAAAATAACAAGTAAGATTGGCCAACACGATTGTCTTCTTTCACCAGATGAAAATTATTTTACCGATATTTATTCTTATTTAAATAAACCGTCGGAATTATTTATTCAGAAAAATTCTGTGAATAACGATTTCAAACAATTAACAAAATCTAGAACGACTGAGTTTTTATCTCGTCAGTGGATTGAACCGGAAATAATTACTTTTCAATCTCGCGACAGCCAAACTGTTTACGCCAGAATTTATCAACCAAAAAATTCCAATGGAATGTCTTTAGCAGAATTAAAAAATAATGCCGCGATAATTTTTGTTCATGGTGCCGGATATTTACAAAATGCTCACAAAGGTTGGAGTGGTTATTTTCGTGAATACTTTTTCCATAATCTTCTTGTTGAACAAGGATACACGGTTCTCGATTTAGATTATCGTGCAAGCGCGGGTTACGGCCGAAATTGGAGAACTGCGATTTATCGTTTTATGGGAGGAAAAGATTTGGACGATAATGTTGATGGCGCAAAACTTCTCGTTGATAAATATGGAATTGATCCAAACAAAATTGGAATTTACGGTGGGTCTTACGGTGGATTTATTACTTTTATGGCAATGTTTACAACGCCGGATATATTTGCTGCGGGAGCTGCACTTCGCCCGGTAACCGATTGGGCTCATTACAATCACGGTTATACTTCTGACATTTTAAATATTCCTCAAGAAGATTCAATTTCATACATAAAAAGTTCTCCAATTTATTTTGTTGAAGGATTAAAAGGAGCTTTATTAATTTGCCACGGAATGGTTGATGTAAATGTTCATTATCAGGATGCGGTTCGCATTGCTCAGCGTTTAATAGAATTGAAAAAAGAAAATTGGGAACTTGCATCTTATCCTGTTGAAGATCATGGTTTTGTAGAAGAGACAAGTTGGATGGATGAATATAAAAGAATTCTCAAACTTTTTAATACCCATCTTTTGAAAAAGTGAAGTTATTAGTAATTATTTTTTTTCCTCTGTTTCTTTTTGCACAAGAGAAATATTATTTCTATTCACCAAAAGATTATGGCTCCGTCTCTGTATTTAATCCCTTCTCGACTTTTTTAAATTGCGGATTTGATGTTTTACAATCGAGCACACATTCAAGAGAGTTGGATAAAATTTCACTTGGGATAGGTTTAAAAAATGTTTGGAATAACATAAAAAATCCAATTCCAAAAATTAATGCATTTACCTGGAAAAGATTTATTTCACAGGAAGTATTTCCACTTTCATTTACACTTGACAAAGCTCAGTGGTTTCCAAATTATACACTTCATCTCGTTGGTGGTGGATATAATTTTAGAACATTGTATGAATATTATGACACTTATAATTATCCAACTCCAATGTTACTTGCTTCTGTTTCTTTCGAATTGAATCACCTTGTAAACGAAGCTGTAGAAAATGGTGAGTACGTAGGGGTTAATCCTGACCCGATTGCAGATTTATTAATTTTTAATATTGCAGGACCAATTTTATTTATGAATAATGATGTCGCAAAGTTTTTTGCAGAAACTTTAAATATGGCAGATTGGTCGGGTATGCCTGCATACAATCCAACATACGGAACAATAGAAAATCAGGGACAACATTTTGCAATGCGTTATCAACCTGATGGATGGAATTCAAAATTATTCTATTATATGGGAGATCACGGAATGGCAGGATTATCTTTCCCAAAAAATGATGGAACAAATTTAACGGTTGCCGGTGGTGCAGTTATGAGACAAATACGCGTTGTTGACACACGAGATGGGACTAGAACGATGAGTACAACTCTAGGTTGGATTGCTGGATTTTTTTATGATAAAGAAAATTCTTTACTTACTTCTGTTGTTTTTTCAAATCGTATTAATGAAAAAATGAAGGTCAGTATTTATCCCGGAATGTTTGAGTTTTTTGCTATTTCGCCCGGGGTTTTTCTTCATATTGGAAATAACAACCAGCTTGTCTGTGGTTTAATGTTTAAATCAACTCCGTTTGGTTTGGCATATCGTTCACAAAAATAAATTAATAATATGAAATCATTAAAAGGAAAAATTGCATTCATAACAGGAGCGAGCAGTGGAATTGGTGAAGCAACTGCAAAATTATTTGCTCTCGAGGGAGCAAGTTTAATTTTAGTTGCGCGAAGAAATAATATTCTACAAAAATTATCTAGTCAAAAATAGTAAGATGTATAGTCCAATTAAGCTTGCACTGAAATATATACGTTATTATTTAACTGCCAGTAATGGTAGGGGATTTGAGATACATTCACCTTTTGTTTTTGATTTCATTACAAAAGTGCTCAATAATTCTAGGAAGTTTCATTCATTTCATAAAATAGAGCATTGTAGAAATATGTATTTGAAGGATGAAAATGAATTGCAAATTGAAGACTTTGGTGCTGGGTCTAGGAAGAAATTATTTCAAAATAGAAGGATTAAAGAAATAGCTAAATCTTCTTTAAAACCTAAAAAATATGCTCAACTGCTTTATAGAATGGTTGATTATTACCAGCCCAAAACTATTATAGAGTTGGGTACATCTTTAGGCATTACAACGGCCTATCTTTCTTCTGCAAACTCAAATGCAAAAATATATACATTAGAGGGATCTAGTGAAATTGCTCAAACAGCTAGAAAAACATTTCAATTTTTGCAATTGGAAAATATTGAATTACTCGAAGGCGAATTCCAGAAGACACTGCCGGGTTTAATAAATTCTCTAAATTCTGTAAATTTTATTTTTATCGATGGAAATCATCGACGTACTCCGACAGTAGAATATTTTCGTCTTTTTTTAGAAAAAAGTACAGAAAATACCATTTTTATTTTTGATGATATTAATTGGAGTGAAGAAATGGAGAGAGCTTGGGGCGAAATCATCCATCATCCTCAAGTTACAACTACTATTGATTTGTTTTTTATTGGTATTGTCTTATTAAAAAAAGATTTTAAGTCAAAGCAATATTTTAAAATTCGTTTTTAGTTTTTAACAATGTTTTTCTTGATATTGGAAATAACAACCAACTTATTTTTGGATTAGTGATCAAAGCAACTCCGTTTGGTTTGGCATATCGTTCACAAAAATAAATTAATAATATGAAATCATTAAAAGGAAATATCGCATTTATAACTGGAGCAAGTAGTGGGATTGGTGAAGCAACAGCAAAATTATTTGCTCGCGAAGGAGCAAGTTTAATTTTAGTTGCACGAAGAAATAATATTCTGCAAAAATTATCTAAAAAAATAAAAAATGAATTTAATGTAGAAGTAAAAACAATTCAACTTGATATTCAAAATTATAAATCTGTTTTAACGGCATACAATAAATTACCAGTCGAATGGAAAGCAATTGATATTCTTGTAAACAATGCTGGATTATCGCGTGGATTAAAAAATATTCAGGATTCCGAAATTCAGGATTGGGAAGAAATGATCAATACAAACATAAAGGGATTACTTTATGTAACTCGTTTAATTTTACCTGGAATGGTTAAAAGAAATTCTGGACACGTTGTAAATCTTGGTTCGATTGCCGGACATTTTACTTATCCCGGTGGAAATGTTTACAGTGCAACTAAATTTTTTGTGAATTCTTTATCGCAAGGAATGAGAATGGATTTATTGGGGACGAATGTTCGTGTAACTTCAGTCGATCCCGGATTAGTAGAAACAGAATTTTCGTTAGTTCGTTATCGCGGCGACAAAGATAAAGCTAAAAAGCCATACGAGGGATTAACTCCCCTTAAAGGTGAAGATGTTGCTGACGCAATATTATATGCAGTAACACGACCAGCACATGTAAATATTCAGGAACTTATTGTAATGCCAACCGATCAGGCGTCACTTTGGCATATTTCCAGAAATAAAAAATAAATTTAATTTTTTCCGGGAATATTAATTCCTTTGTCACTTTTCTCTTTAGCTTCCTTCACAATATTTTTTACATCTGACAGTAACTTTTTAGAGTCATAAATAATTCCATCTTTAATAGTATACTTTACTCCGCCAACTCGTGTTGGTTCATTCTTATCATTTAACTTTAAAGCTCCAGTTCCGTAAAGTGTCTTTAAATTTTGGATTGGATTTTCTTCAAGTAGAACAAAATCTGCAAGTTTTCCAACTTCGATAGTTCCAATTTGATCAGCCATTCCAAGCGCTTCGGCTCCTTTAAGTGTTGCCGCACGAATTACTTCAAGTGGATGAAAACCTGCTTCGCGTAATAGTTCCAATTCGCGAATAAATCCAAATCCATAAAGTTTATAAATATATCCGGCGTCGCTTCCAACTGCAATTCTTCCACCACGATTTTTATATTCATTTAAAAATTGCATCCAAATTTGGAAATTCTTTTTCCATGCAACTTCTTCTTCTGTTCCCCAGCTAAACCAATAAGAGCCATGTGCTGCGCGATTTGGTTTATAAAATTCCCACAAAGATGGAAGTGTAAATTCTTCATGCCACTCTGCTCTGTATTGTAACATTAAATCGCGATTGGCTTCGTAAATTGTCATCGTTGGAACAATTGTAAAATCAAGTTTGATTAATTCGTTCATAACTTTATTCCAATGTTCGCTAAATGGAGGCGCTGCTTGCTTCCAAAGATTTCCTGCATTTGCAAATCTATGTTGCTCGTTGGAATAATTATAATCAAGTGGATAATCTTGAATTGTTCTATCTGTAAATAATGCCTCGGGAAGTCCGTACCAATGTTCCATCGTTGTTAATCCAAGTCGCGCTGAATTTAAAACATTCATTCTTGCAACTCCCATTTGTGCATGATGTGCCGCAGTGCGAATCCCATGTTTTTTTGCTTCATCAATTGTTGCCGCCATTATTTCCGGTGGAAGTGAGCCGAGTTTTAAACCATCTGCTCCTTTTTTTGCAACATCTGCAACCCACGCGCGAGCTTGTTCGGGTGTTGAAATTGGTCCTTTGTTTCCAGAACCAAAACCGATATACATTTTTATTCTCGGTGCGGTGATTTCATTTTTTTCACTTTTTAATTTGTGTTCTTTTGTCCAGTCAAGTCCATTTCCACTTCCTGGATCGCGAACTGTTGTAATTCCATGTCCCATCCAAAGTTTGAAAACATATTCCGCGGGAGTTCCTTGTTCTGTTCCGCCGATATGTCCATGCATATCAATAAATCCTGGCAAGATATACATTCCAGCTGCATCAAGTTCTTTATCATCCTTCTCAATTTTTGGACGACGCTTTTCATTTATAGCAAGACCCGGATAACCAACATTAACGATATTAACAATTTTATTTTTTTCAACAACAATATCAACAGGTCCCATTGGTGGTGAGCCAGTTCCGTCAATTATTGTTGCGCCTCTAATAATTAATTTGTTGAATGGTCCATCTCCTTCAGTGCGAGGTGGGGCTTTGGGAATTCCTCTTTCTCTTTCTTGTGAATATGACGCTAATGTGGTAAAAGTAAAAAGAATAGCTGTAACGAGAAAACATTTAAGCATTTTGGTAAACATAAATTTATTCTTTTAGTTATTAAATGTACTTAAAGAGAAAATATAAAAATGTTTATTGAATTAAAATATATTTTGAAAAATAATACAGACCAACCAGCTAATACCTCCACAAATTGGGAAAGTTAAAACCCACGCTAAAACTATTTCCCTTACAACTCCCCATCTTACAGCTGATAATCTTTTAGCTGAACCAGCTCCAATAATTGAAGTTGAAATTGTATGTGTTGTACTAAGTGGAATTCCAAATGCTGATGCAAGTTGAATTGTTAAAGCTGCGCCTGTTTCTGCAGCAAAACCTTGATATGGTTCTAAGTGAACCATTTTCATTCCCATTGTTTTAATAATTCTGTATCCACCAATCGAGGTTCCAATTCCCATTACTACTGAACAAAGAACAACAACCCACCATTGGATTGCAAATTCAGGAATTACACCACCAAGAAATAATGCTAAACAAAATGCACCAATAAATTTTTGACCATCATTATTACCATGTCCGAGTGCCATAAATGCAGCTGAAAGTATTTGAAGTTTTCCAAAAACTTTTCGCACTTTTCCCGCAGAAACTCTTTTGCAAGTCCAATAAATTAAAACTATAATAATTAATCCGCCAAAAAATCCGAGAAAGGTTGAGAGTAATATTCCAATCCCAATTTTTTGCCAGCCCGCCCAAAGTAATGCTTTTGATCCGGCAGTTGCAAATCCAGCTCCTGCTAATCCAGAAACTAACGCATGACTTTCACTTGTTGGTAATCCAAATCGCCACGCCACTGTACTCCAAATTACAATTGAAACCATTGCGGCGCCAATTGTTGTAAGATTTATTACGGATGCTTCAACAATTCCTTTCCCAATTGTTGTTGCTACTGCAGTTCCAATAAAAGTTCCGGCAATATTTAATACTGTTGCCAGAACAACAGCTTTTCTTGGCGAAAGAACTCTTGTTGAGACTACTGTTGCAATTGCATTTGGTGCATCAGTCCAACCATTTACAAATTCTGCGGCAAGAACTAATAAAAGTACAACTGCCAATCCAAACGGAATTTCCGGCATAATTATTTTTTAAATTAACCGTGCTTAATTAAAATCGATTCAAGAACATTTGCAGTATCTTCGCATTTATCGGTTGCAGTTTCGAGTCCGTAATAAATTTCTTTTAATTTAATAAGTTGAATAGCATCGGTTCCGTTTTCGAATAAATCGGCAACGGCTCTTTCGTAAATAAAGTCGGCTTCGTTTTCGTAAGTATTAATTTTTTCTATTGCTCGTTGTATAAATTCTCTTTTATTTAAATTTCTAATGCCTTGCACTCCGCGGTGAACTTCGTCAACGCAGGTTGCCAAAACTTCGATTAATTTAACCATTTCGGAAGGACAACTTTCGAGTTTGTAAAGATTCATTCTGCGAGAGGCGCCATCCATATAATCCATAACTTCGTCCAAAGAAGAGGCAAGAAGATGAACATCTTCTCTATCGAATGGTGTGATAAAAGTTCTATCGAGCTCGCTAAAAATTTTATGCGAAATTAAATCGCACTCATGTTCGCAGTCGCTAATTTGTTGAACAAAAGCTTGCCGCTCGTTTGGTGTTGCGGCTGGAAGTTTTCGTAAAATATTTGCGGCTTTAACTAAAAGAGATGAAGCTTCCTCAAATAGAAGATAAAAGTGGTCGTCTTTGGGAAGTATGGCTTGAATAATTTTATCAAATTTCATAATTAAACTCTCTTTTTAAAATTACGTTGACTTCGATTAGTATTATTTAACAAACAACATTTTTTTTGTAATTGTTTTATATGGAGTTTGAAGCTTGTCCGAATGGGTCGCTATGCGATAAAAATAAACTCCTGTTGCAAGATGCGAAGCATTATAGCTAATTAAATGAACTCCGGGATTATAAACTTCATTAACTATCCTATCGACTAATATTCCTGATTCATTAATAATATCAAGCGTTGTAAACAATTCCTTATCAATTGAAAATTGAATTGTAGTTAAGGGATTAAATGGATTTGGATAATTTTGCTCTAATGAAAATTTAATTGCTGTTAATTCTTCATTGATGTTTGTAGTTGGGGTTATTGTTATAGTTTTATTTGTTGCATGATTCCATTGATCGCCAGCACTGGTTCCAGTATTATTTATACTATTTCCAATTGCGTAAAGAGTTGTGATACCAGTTTGACTTGGTGCAGTAAGTTTAAATTGAAATGTTGTCGTTCCACCAGTTGGTGTTTTTGGACCTGTGTGAGTTAATTCTGAACTTACTAATTGAAGTCCTTCGCCGGAAATAGTTTGAAGTGTTCCACTTGAAGTTGCAATATTTACTCCAGCAGCAATTATTGGTCCTCCGGAAATTGAAATAGAATATGTACCAACCTCACCAACTTTTAACTCGGATGGTCCGTTAATATTAACAACAACACCGGTTGATGCGTTGGTGTTATGGCAAGTACAACCTGGCTGATTTCCTCGTTTAGTTCTACCAATAATTCCACCGGAGGAGGCAACAAGAAATAATGAAATAAATATAAGTGCGAATACTGGAATACTTTTATGTAGAAAGGTTGCTTTTATAATTTTTAGTAGGTTTTATTTTTTAATAAATATTGTTTAACATAATTTTCAATTCCATCTTCGAGCGATGTAAATGGTTTTTTGTAATCAGCACTTCTTAATTTTAAAACAACTGCTTCTGTAAGATATTGATATGCATCACGAATATCAAGAGGTGTGTCAATAAACTCAATTATTGGCTTTCTATCAATTGCTTTAAAAATAGCGGTAACAAGATCTACAAATGTGCGTGCACTTCCTGTACCAAGATTGTAGATGCCGCTAAACTTTTGAGTTTTATAAAAATGTAAACATACATCAATAACATCCATTACATAAATAAAATCTCTCTTTTGTTCGCCATCTTTAAATTCTGGTTTGTGAGAACGAAAAAGTTTTACTTTTCCAGTTTCAACAATTTGATTATAGGAGTGAAATATAACTGACGCCATTCTCTTTTTATGAAACTCATTCGGGCCATAAACATTAAAAAATTTCAACCCACACCAAAATGGTGGTGTAGATTTTTGCTGAAGAACCCATTTGTCAAATTCATTTTTGGATTCCCCATAAGGATTCATTGGCTTGAGTCTTGAAATTAACTGATGATCGTCGCTATATCCATTTTCTCCATTTCCATAAGTTGCAGCAGAAGAAGCATATATTATTGGGATTTTATTTTCAGTAAAAAACTGGAAAACTTTTTGACTAAAATTTAAATTTAACTCATCAAAAATATTTTTATTTTGTTCGGTAGTGTTGGTTCTTGCACCGATATGAAAAATAAAAGAAACATCTTTTCCATAAACAGACAACCAACCATGAAAGTTTTTTCTTTCAATCTTCAATGAGTATTTCTTTCCGATTAGATTTGGTGCTTTTTGTAAAATCTCAAAATCATCAACGAGAACAATGTTCTCAATCCCCTCGCTATTTAATTTCCCGACGAGACAACTTCCAATAAATCCGGCGGCTCCTGTTACAACAATCATTTTATTGAAATCCTTTTTGTATTTTAATTAGTTAACTATAAGAAAATAGAAAATTTTTTCGTCATTAATATTATAATTTAAATGTTTAGTACAAAAATAAGAATTTACTTTTTCGACGCAGATCCAGCGGGAATTTCTTTTTATGGTAATCTGTTTAAATATGCACATACTGCATATGAAGAATTTATGTGGACTTTATATCCCGGTAAAAATGTTTTTATGGATAGAACGTTTGTGCTTCCAATTTATAAAACTAATGCGCGGTTTATTAAACCAATAAATATTGGTGATGAAATCCGAATTGACTTAACGGTTACTCAAGTAAAAGAATTTTCATTTGAGGTGAGTTATAATTTTTACAACGCTAAAAATGAATTAACCGCGGAAGCACAAACTGTGCATGTTTCCGTTTTAAAAGAAACATTTAAGAAGATTCAACTTCCTTTAGAATTAAAGGATAAACTTATTCCTTATTTAATTCAAAAAGACTAAGGATTTCTTTTATATTAATTTTTCCGAGTTCATTTTTAGGAAGTGACTTAACATAAATAATTTTTTTTGGGATTTTAAAATGAGCTAGTTTTAGTCGTAAATGTTTATTTAATCTTTCTTTATCAATTATATTTTTAGCGGAGACGATTGCCACAACTTTTTCTCCCCACTTACTATCTTTAATTCCAAATACGTAAGCGTCAACAATATTTCGGAATGGTTTAATTGCGTTTTCAACTTCTCGCGCGGAAATATTTTCGCCACCACTTATAATAATATCTTCATTTCGTGATTCAATAAAAAGAAAACCATCTTTATCAATTCGTCCAATATCGTTTGTTTTATAATAATTATTCTGATAATAATAATTTGATCTAGTTGGATCTTCATAATATCTTTTCATTAATGATTTACTTTTTACAATAATTATTCCAGACTTATTAATTACATACTTTATTTTCTTATTTAAAACTTTTACTTGTACTCCTTTTAACGCTTTGCCCACTGAATTCGGTCTAATTATAAAATCCTTTTTGCTGAGAGCCGTTACCATTGAACAAGTTTCGGTTGAGCCGTAAACTTTTGTAATTGGAAATCCTTTTGAAATTGCATTACTGCACAAATTTGTTTCAATTGGACCACCGCCGATAAAGAGATGTTTTAATTTTAAATTAGGTTTGCATTTAGCTTCTAATAATAATTTTAATTGTGTTGAAACAAGAGAAATGTGTGTTGGATTGAAGTTCTTTAATGAATTCAATATATTTTTTGAATCATATTTCCCTGTTAATGCAACTGTTGCTCCACTCAAAAAGGATCTTATAAAAATCATAAATCCACCAACATGATAGTTTGGAATCGTGGTCAACCAAATATCTTTTTTCGAGAGATTACAATAATTATCCAATAGCTTGCAACTTTCGAACAAACTCGAGAAAGTATGAACAACACCTTTTTGTTTGCCGGAACTACCGGAAGTAAATAATATCAAGGCTTCGTTTTTTAAGTTAAATTTTGGAAATATTAAATTTTTATTTACCAACTTTTTGTTGGTAATATTTATCTGTTTTATTTTTAGATTTTTAAATTTCCCAATTAAAGATTTTTCAATAATTATATAATTCACCCCAGCATCTTCTAGCTGTGAATTAATTTCTTGAGAATTATTGCGGGTATTTACAACAACAGGAATTGCACCCAAAAACCAAAGTGCATTTATGGTTTCAATAAACTGAACGTTATAATTATAAATTAATCCTACATTGCTTTCTTTTACAATTCCATTTTCTGATAAATATCTTGCAATTATTTCCGAACTTTTTAACAATTCGGTATAATTTATTTTAGACTTATTGGTTATTAAAGCAGTTTTATTTCTGTCTTTTTCTGCTTGCTCTAATAGCCAATGTTTTTTATTTGAAATTGAAATCATTAACTAATAATAAATTTTATACTTCCGTTAATTACTGGGAAGTTATTTTGATAGATTTCTTTTTTTATTACCTCGCTGACCGCAAGGCCGTGGGCGTAATTGTGTCGCACTAAAGAAGAGAGCAAAACTAAAATGCTTCTTCCAACCTCGCTTTCAAATGCTGAAGAAAATATTAGATTTACATTCTTTTCTTCGGCGAGTTTAATAAGTTTTAGTATTTCAAAAATCGAACCAACTATCATTGGCTTTACAACAATGAATTTAAAGCAATTATCTTCAATTAGTTTTTTTAATACTACAGTACTTGAAACGCTTTCATCAATCGCTATTGCGTTTTTACTGATTTCTGTGAGATTCAAGTTTGAGCTAATCTCCGAACAAGGTTCTTCAATATATTCTAAATTAAAATTATTGAGCGAGTTGATATTTTGAATAGCTTCACTTTCTGTCCAAGCTCCATTAACATCGCAACGTAGTTTTAGTTTACCACTATAAATATTTTGAATTGATTCAATTATTTGAAGATCCTCATTAAATTCTTTTCTACCAATTTTAATTTTAATTGTAGAAAATCCTTCATTAAAACATTTCTCAACTTTATTTAGAATTACTTCTTTGCTTTCTATCCCGACAACCGAATTTACATTTATTTTGTTTTTTGAAACCAGATTAAAATTATTTTGTACAAATTTTGGATTTCGTTTAATTTGTAAATTAAGAATCAACTGATCTATTCCAAATCTAACTGAGTTGGATAAACTTAATTCATTATAAATATTTTCAATTAAAAAATTATTTTCCGTTAATTCTTTATTTAACAACTTGTCGATTATTAAAACTAATCCCTTCTCAGCTTCTTCGAGGGTTTCTTTACTAAAACCAGGAAGAGGTGAAACTTCAGCTACTGTATTATTACCAAGTTCGTCCTCAGCAATAACATATATTCCTTCACGCTGATTTATTATATTTTTGGAAGATGAAAATTTATGCTTTAATTCAAACTTAAATGGCTTGAAAATAATTTTTTTGATGATCATGCCAAAATACCAAGCGCAAAAAGAAATCCATATAACGCTGAAAGTTTGGCTGTTAATTCAAGTGTTTTATTTAATTCACTTCCTCGAAGAGAATAAATCATTTTGATAAGTTTTATTGCCAGTGGAAGAGAAAGGAAAGGAAGAAAAATTATAATATCATTTTTGAATGTTAAGTAAATAAAAACCGGGATTCCATATGAAAAAAGCATAAGTAATACATATTGAATGCGAGTATATTTTTCTCCGAGAATTACAGCCAATGTATTTTTACCAATTAATTTATCTTCACTGCGATCTCTGTAATTATTTACAACTAAAATATTTGTAATTAATGCACCAACAGGTATTGAACTCCAAAACACCAACTCCGATAACCCTTTTGTTTGAACATAATAAGCCCCCATTGTCCCAACAAAACCGAAAAAAATAAATGACCCAATATCTCCAAGTCCATTATAGGCAAGTGGAAAAGGCCCTGCGGTATATGCGATCCCAGCAATAATTGATATTATTCCAATTAATAAAATTATCCATCCGCTTACACTTACTAAGTAAAAACCTAAAACGAAACAGAATGAAAAAATAAATAGAATTCCTTTTTCCATTTCTTTTATTGAAAGACTTCCAGAAGAAACTACGCGTTCAGGACCAGATCTTTTTTCGCCATCTGCCCCTTTTATAAAATCATAAAGATCATTTACAAAATTTGTTCCGATCTGAATCATTATTGCGCATAACAAAGTGACTAGTGCGATGTCGAATTTAAACTTTCCATCATGATATGCAATTGAAGAACCTACGACAACTGGAACAAATGCAGCCAATAAAGTTTTTGGGCGAGATGCAATTATCCAAACTCTAAACTTTGAAATTGAATTTGAAGTCATTGATAGGTTATTTTGAAAGATAAACTAAGGAACGCGCGGAAATTTTTTAAAATTTGGTTTCCTTTTATTTTTAAAAGCGTCTCTTCCTTCTTGCGCTTCTTCAGTCATATAATATAGTAATGTGGAATTCCCTGCAAGCTCCTGGATTCCTGCTTGTCCATCTAATTCAGCATTGAAAGAAGATTTTAACAATCGGATTGACATTGGACTTTTTTCTAAAATTTCTTTTGCCCACTTCACACCTTCATTTTCAAGTTGATTTACCGGAACAACTTTATTAACTAATCCCATTTCAAGCGCTTCCTTTGCATTATACTGATGGCACAAATACCAAATCTCGCGAGCTTTTTTTTGTCCAACTAATCTTGCAAGATAACTTGCACCAAACCCGCCATCGAAACTTCCAACCTTTGGACCAGTTTGTCCAAAAATTGCATTACTCGCACAAATTGTTAAATCACAAATAACATGCAAAACATGTCCACCACCAATTGCATATCCAGCAACAAGTGCAATTACCGGCTTTGGAATACTTCTGATTTGTTTTTGAACATCTAAAATATTTAAACGAGGAACGCCATCTTTTCCAACATATCCATTATCGCCTCTTACGGATTGATCGCCTCCGGAACAAAAAGCATAAGTTCCATCTCTCGCGGGACCATTTCCAGTTAATAAAATTACACCGATGTTTGAATCTTCGCGGGCATCAGCAAAAGCGTCGAGAAGTTCTTTTGTTGTTTCGGGACGAAATGCATTTCTTTTTTCGGGACGATTAAAACTTATTTTTGCAATACCTTCAAATTTCTCATACTTGATGTCCGTGTAATTTTTTGCCGTAATCCATTTATATTTCATAAAACCTTTTTATTTAATTGATTGAAGAAACTTACTTACAAAATTAGCGAAAAGGTGCGGCTTTTCTAAATGCACATTATGTCCTGAGTTTTTAACGACTTTAAGTGTAGAAATCTTAATCATTTTTTTCATTTTTGAATTTATTTCTACGTATTTCTTGTCTTTATTCCCGGCAATAAGTAGTGTTGGGCAATTGATTCTATTTAGTTTTTCCCAATAATTTGGCATTGTCCCTGCGCTAAACTCTGTGAGAATATTCGATAAACCGATGCTGTTGTTTTTTAATCGTTTTGTTTTAATTTTATTAAATCCTTTTATTTTTTTTAAACTTCTGAATATTGGTTGATTGTACCAAAACTCTATAAAAGATTTCATCCTTTCTTTTTTAAGTTTGGCGGCAACTAGTTGATCCAAAATAATTCTTTTATTTTTTTCTTTCTTAGATTCAATTCCTGCGGTTGAACTTTCTAAAATCAACCCCACAATATTTTTGGGATATTTTAATACATACGACAATGCAATTCTTCCTCCCATTGAATATCCGCATAAAATAATTTTAGTAGAATTTAGTTTACTGATAATTGAATCGAGTTGACCAATAATCGCATTACAGGAATAATGTTTTTTACTTTTCGGCTTACTCGTTTTTCCATGTCCAATAATATCTAAACCGATTGGTATAAAATTATCCGGAATTGATTTGAATATAAATTGCCAATCAGTTGCCGAACCAGTAAATCCATGTAAAAATATTATGGGGGTTTTGTGCTTTGATAACTTTGGTTTTTCAACAATTAAGTTGAAACTTTGCCCGTCAATCTTTAGCTTCATCTATAATAGAGTTAATTAATTTTGAAGTAGTTTGCCAATATTTATTTCTAATTATTTTAGATTTTTTTGAATCAGTGATAATTTCTAAAACGTTTAACTTTTTATTTTTAATTGACTTTATTAATTTTATTACAAAATCCTTTTCTGTTTTAACTCTATAAAATTTTCCACCGTAAGCATCTACAAAGTTTTTAAAGTTTAAATCCAACGGAGTAAGAAAGTATTTTTTAAATACATTCTTATAATTGGAAATAGGAAGAGATTGAAAAATCCCTCCTCCGTTGTTGTTAATTAAAATTACAGTCAGTGGTATTTTATATTTTAAAGAATTGTGTAAACCGTTGAGGTCGTGATAAAATGTGAGATCACCAGTAATTAATACTGTCTGTGCTTTTGATCCTTTGGCAACTCCCAATGCAGTAGAATTAATCCCATCAATTCCACTTGCCCCGCGATTTGTAAAAATATGTATTTTCTTCTGACTGCATCCTGTAAAAAAATCTACATCTCTAATTGGTAAACTGTTTGAAATAACAACATTAGAATTGTCCGGTATTACATTTCCGAGAATTTCTGCAAACTTCCCCTCGAAAGTAATCGGAAGATTTTTAAAATACTCTTTCTTCTTGTTTTCCAACTTTCTATCATATCCGATTAACTCTTTTCGCCACACAGAGTCGTTTCTCTTAACATTATTGATAATGGGATTGCAGAAATTTTCAATTTTTGATTTAATAAATTTATTTACCGTGAGGGTTGGATCATTTTTATCACCATTTGAGTTGATTAGAATTTTCACTGCTTTACTTTTCTGAAAAAATTCTAACGCTTGAATTGAAGTTTGCGCTCCACCAAACTGAAGTATAATTTCCGCATCGTGTTTTTTTAAGAATTCTGTTGAACGAATTAGGGTTGAAAAATTGTTTACAATATTATTTTTATTGTGTGTCCCAAATCTAAGAGGTGATGTTCCATCTGCAATAATTGGATATCTGCTTGAACTTGAAAGCTTAATAATGGCCACGATATCTTTCTTCGAATATTTCCCATAGCCGCAAATTATTAATCCTTTCGAATATTTTTTTATTTTTTGGGTAATGTCTATCAAGTTGGGAGTTTCTGTTTTTAATGACATCCTATTTCCCGTTACTGAATATAATTTTTTAATAAAACTACTTTCAACTTTATCTGTATAAGATTTTGGTTCGAACGGTTTATCAAAAGAAAAATTTAAATGTACTGGACCAACATTATTTTTTGTAGCAACCTCAAGAGCACTGCTGGTAATATTTTTAAGCTCCCGATACTTTTTTATTGTTATTTCTGGAAGTCCAATGTTTGCAAAATATCTAATATGGTTTATATAAATATTATTTTGGTTAATTGTTTGGTTCGAACCTCGATTTTGTAAATACGCTGGGCGATCTGCTGTGCAAATAATTAAGGGAATCCTTTGATAGTATGCTTCAATTATTGCTGGATATAATTCGGCAACTGCTGTCCCGGAAGTTGTAACTATTGCAACGGGTGAGTTGGTACTCTTCGATATTCCAAGTGCAAAAAATCCGCATGACCTTTCATCAACAATTGAATAAATTTTTAACTTTCTATTTAAAGCAAATGCAAATGTTAATGGAGTGCTGCGTGAACCTGGAGAGACGCAAACATTTTTTACACCGAGTTTAAATAATTGCTCTACAAAATATTTACACCAAATTGAATTTCGGTTAATTCTTATTTTCATTCTCAAATAAAGATAATATCGTTTTTAATTTAAGATTTGTTTCCTCGAGTTCCTTATCAGCAACAGATCCTTTTACAATTCCACAACCTGCATATGCAAATAATTTATTCTCTCTAATTAATGCTGACCGAATTGTAACGGTAAACTCTCCCTCGCTTTCATTAAACCAACCTAATAATCCGGCATACATTCCTCGGTCAAAATCTTCTAGTTTTTCAATTAGATTAAGTGCTTCATTTTTTGGAAATCCGCAAATTGCCGGCGATGGAAATAGTTTTTCAATCAATTCTGGGATTGGTATCTTTTTTAAAATATTTCCTTTGATTGTTGTCCATAGATGCTGAATGTTTTTTAATTTTTTAATTTTTGGGGTTTTTTCATATTCAGGATTAATGCCGAGCTCTTTTAAATTGTTAACAATATAATTTAGGACGCTACTATGTTCATCTATATTTTTTTTGTCTCCCAAGAGTTCTACTCCATATTTTTTATCTTCTTCAATATTATTGCTGCTTTTTATGGAACCTGCAAGCGCTTCGGTTTCTATTATACTTTCTTTTATTCTAAATAACCTTTCGGGTGAAGCTCCAATAAAAACAGACTTGTTTTGTTTATATGCGAATATATAACTGCTTTGATTGTTCTCTTCGAGTTTTTTTAACAATCCTTCCACTGTAATATTTTTTGATATTTCTCCATAAAATTTTCTTGCCAATACTACTTTAGAAATACTATTATTTTTGATTTTTTGCAAAGCACTATCTACAGATGACTCCCATTTTTCAATATCCTGATTTTTTGAAAGGTCAATTGTGAGAGTATTGTTGTCTGAATTATCTGCAAGAATATTTTCCGATAAAAGCTTTTCGGCTTCCTCAATAATATCTGATGGTTTTGACTTTTGTGAAATAAAATTAATAATAATAAAATATTCTTCATCTGAATTAATAACTAAATATTTCGGTAAAAACCATTTTTTATTATCATAATCTTTCCACTCTTCACTATTTCGATTAACGGGGAACCTAACTCCACCAACAAAAAGGGGAAATAATTTATTAAAGTTATTATTGCCTGTCGTTTCATTTAAGTTGTTTGGCTTTACATTTTTTGCATAATCTTTATCTTCCACAGCTATAAAAGAAAAATATTCTGAAGGTTTATTCCAATAAAGATAATCACCTGACTTAAAAATATTTTTTTTAAAACAATCAAAACATTCTTTTTCGATTTTCTGAACATACTGTAAAACACTATCAGGCTTTAGTTCGTTTTGGTTATTTAAGTTAAGAAAACTAATTATATTTTTAGTATCAAGAATTGACATTGTTTTGAGTTAGACACCAAATATACTTTTTAATGAAGTCATCATCAAAATTATACTCTTTTTAATAATTTTTTTAAACTTTTTATTAAGTAACATTGGTTTGATGTTGGCTCCTTTTTCTGAAAAAAAGATTAAATTTATTTCCTGAAGGTAGTGTTTTAACAGAGATTTCTTCATGAAAATTATGTAAATTTTCACTAGTTCAAATTAGAATTTAAAAATAAATTAAACAACACTATATGACAAAAATACTTTTTACTAAAATTTATATTTTTTTTGTTTTAATATTTTTATTCAATTCTTGTACAAATGAAAATTCTCCTCTCGAACCACAATATGGTACAAGGGGTGAAATTGTTTCTGCTACTTTGGCAAAAGAATATACACCGCAAGAAATAAAAGCTATTGGATATACACTTCCTCTTGTTTTTAATATTAAAGCTTATAAAATTGTTTTTAAAACAATTGATGGTAGTGATAATGAAATTTTGGCATCCGGTGTAGTTTTAATTCCACAAAAAACCGATTCAATGGCGACAGTTTTTCATAACCACGGGAGTGCATTTAAAAAAACTGATGGTGCGGCAAGTGAACTTGGTAGCTCTATTAACGAAGGATTGTTATTTTCTGCAACAGGATATGTTATATTTTTACCTGATTATCTCGGCTTTGGCGCTTCGAAAAATATGTTTCATCCGTATCATATCCAAAAATATTACGCAGATTCAGGTGTAGATTTTTACAGAGCAGCTAAAAAGTTTTGTGCAGATAATAGTATTAAGTTAAATGGAAAAAACTTTTTAATGGGTTATTCGGAAGGGGGTTATGCTGTTTTAGCACTTCAAAAGGAAATTGAAAAAAATTATTCAAATGAATTTAAATTAGCTGGGGTTGCGGCTGCGGCTGGAGCTTATAGCATGACTGAAACATCAAAATTTTTAATTGGCTCACAAACTTTAACTTATCCTGCTTATGTTGCATACGTTTACTGGGCTTACAAAACTTATTACAATTTAACTTATCAGAACAATCAAATATTTAAAGAGCCATATGCAACACAAATTCCAATTTTATTTGATGGAACAAAATCCGGCAGCGAAATAAATAATGCACTTACTTATACAACTGCCGATCTTTTAACACCGGAATTTATTTCCTCATTTATTGGCAGTGGTTATCAAGATGTAAAATCATATTTTTCCGAAAATAATTTAATTGATTGGAAACCAATTACTCAATTACGTCTTTTCCACGGAGCAAAAGATATTACCGTTCCTTACATAAATTCCGAAATAGCGTATAATAGTTTCAAAAGTAAAGGAAGTAATGTTACTTTGATTACATCAACTGCTGGGACGCAAGATCATGCAGGGTCGGCGGTTTATTGGTTTTATGATACACTTGGCTGGTTTGGAACTTTTTAAATAGTATGTTTTTTTCGTTATTTGAGCAGCAACATTGACTTTATAATATTTTCATTTCCCGCTTTTAGAGAATAAAAATAAATTCCCCCAACTAATCCTTTTGAGTTGAATGAAACATTATGCGCCCCGGCAGATTTTTCTTCATTAACTAAGTTTGCAATTTCTTTTCCCAAAACATCATAAACTTTTAAAATAACTTTACTGCTAATTGGTAATTGATAATTGATTATTGTATTTGGGTTAAATGGATTTGGATAATTTTGACTGAGTTCAAATGTTGAATTTGTTTTTTCTATATTTTCTGAGCGATAAGTATAGGTAGTCGGAGATATTGAAAATATCGCTTCTGTTATGTCGTCTGACGTTAAATAAAATGTTCCTCTTTGATCGAGCTCCAAACCAACAGGCCTTCCCCACGATACTTTTCCAACAGAGTCAGTTAAAAATCCAGTTATAAAATCTGAAACGTAATTTGCGGTTGTATCGTTTTCATTATCAAGGTCGAGATAGATAACTTTAAATCCGGTTGCATAAGTTCTATTCCATGAACCACGAAGAACTGTAAATATACCATTTTGAAATTGTGTCGGAACATTTTTATTTGAAGAAATTATTTGCATTGGTGCAGAGTGTGCCTGAATTAATGCTGCCGGTTGATGCATTGATTTTATTTTTAAACTTTCTGCAGAAGTTATTGGAAGTAATAATGTGTACTGCGGAACTGCAAAATTGAAATAAAATCCATTTGCATATGCAAACGGATGACCGTAAAAACCATCATCGCGAACAACATCAATCCATTCCGGAGGAACATTATCTCCTTGCCAATCGCTTCCATTATTATTTGCCCAAAGTTTTCCATTTCGCAAAGTCATTCCAACCGCATTTCTAATTCCGGTAGCAAAAGTTCTGCGTCCAGTTCCATCATCGTTATACTCTTCTATAATTGCTCGAAAAGTTTCTCTCGCTACATTATTGTATGAACCAATGGACAAATACATTTTTTTTGTCTGTGGATTAAAAACTATTGTACGTGTATCGTGGCCACCACCAGGTTGTTGAGAGCCGGAAGCAATATTATCTATAAATATTGTTTTAGTTTCGTAAATCCCATCTCCATTATTATCGACGCACTTTACAATTTTTCTCTCTTCGGCAACATACATTGCACCATTATAAAATTTTATGTCGTGCGATTTATAAAATCCCGAAGCTGCAACTATAACTGTATCTGCAACTCCATCACGATTACGATCTGGCAACGCAAGAATTTCGCCACTTGTTTTATTTGCAACATATAAAACACTATCGGGACCCCAAGTTAAAAATCGCGCCTTATTTAATCTCCCAGTGTAAAAAACTTTTACAGAATAACCAGCTGGTACATTTAAAAACAAATTCTCATTTATTAAGTTCTTGTATTTTTCTGCAACGCTTATTTTTTTGGGAAAAAGAGGAGTGTTTTTTATTGGTGTCATTTTAACCGTATTTGGCAAACCCTGACATGAGGCTATATAAAACGAAAATATGAGTGTAAGAATATTCTTCATTATCATTCTGCAATATAAAGAATTCTTCTCCCTTAGTAGAATTAAGAACTTATAAAATTTTAGTTACTCGCTTGCTGATTTTGGCTTTTAAAACTAACTTTTTTCGTTAGTTAAAAGCTCAAGTTTGTCAGTTAGTTCCAGCCAAACTATTTCTTCGCTTTCTATTTTGCGAGCTAACTCCTCGTATCGTTCGTTTCTTTTTTGTGTCCAACTATTTGGGGTGCGAATAAAATCTTGATGGATTTCGTCATATTCTTTTTTGAGAGTTGCAATTTGCTCCATGCATTTTCGAACTTTTGTATTCAGTTTTCTTTTTTCTGAGTCAGACTCTTTTTTTAAATGATAGTCTGACTGTAGTTTTGTTTGAGAAATATTTTCTTCTGAAGGCGCAGCTTTTCCACTTAACTCTCTTCGTAAAACATTTTCAAGATGATAAACATAATCTTCATACTTCCCTGCGTAAAGTCGAACAGTTCCATTTTGAACTTCAACAATTTCTGTAGCAACAAGATTTACAAATGTACGATCGTGGCTAATAAAAAATAAAGTACCTTTAAATAATTTCAGCGCACGTCCCAATGCTTCAACAGTTTCAAAATCCAAGTGGTTTGTAGGTTCATCTAAAAGTATAACTTGGCTTTTTGTAAGTAAAAGTCCGGCCAAAACTAATCTAGCTTTTTCCCCTCCGCTTAATACAGAAATTTTCTTTTCAACATCATTTCCTCTAAAAAGAAAACAACCAGCCATATTTAAAATTTCTTGTCGAGTTACTGACGACGCGGCAATACCGTAAAGATGATCGTAAACACTTGACTCAGCTTTGAGCGAAACAAAAACATGCTGTGCGTAGTAAGCAATTTTTAAATCATAACCCCATTTATATTCTCCACCTTTTTTTTCGAGATCATCCGCAAGTGTTCTTAAAAATGTTGTCTTCCCTTGTCCGTTATCGCCAAGAACTGCAACGTGCGAACCTTGTACAATTTCTAAATTGATATTATTTGCAACTAAATTTTCCGGATATCCGATACTTAAATCTATGCAATGAACTGCAAAACTTTTTTTAGTTTCTACTTGCGGAATTTTAATTTGCACATTTCCGAGTGGGTGGTCAATTTCAATTGTTTTTAATTTTTCAATCTGCTTCATTTTCGATTGAGCTTGTTTTGCTTTCGAAGCTTTCGCACGGAAACGATCAACGAATACTTGTAGTTGTTTTTGTTTGGCTTCAATATTTTTATTGTAACTCAAAGCTTGCATTTTCTGCTCTTCTTTAAAAATTAAATATTCTTCAACAGAACCGGGATACATTGTGCATTCGCCATTTTCAACTTCAAGTGTATCATCGCAAGTTTTTTTTAAGAACTCTCTATCGTGAGAAACTATTATAAATCCCCCTCTGTAGTTTTGTAAAAATTCTTCAAGCAAAATTAAAGTTTTCAAATCCAGATAGTTTGTTGGCTCATCGAGAATTAGAAAATTTGGATCGCGCAATAACATTGCTGTAAGTTTTACTCTTGTACGAAAACCACCAGCAAGTGAACCAATTGTTGATTCAAGTATTTCGTTTTTTAATTGAAACTTGCTCGCAATTTTTCCGCACTCCCATTCTTCTTTTTCACTGTACCGCATAAGAAATCCAACCACTGTTTCATCAAGAGCATATGGATCGTGTTGCTCGAGATAACTTAATCTTAAATCAGAATGTCTTGATACTGTTCCACCATCAGCTTCTTCGTGGTTGGTTATTATTTTACAAAGGGTTGATTTCCCTGCGCCGTTTCGTCCAATCATTCCTACTTTTTGATTTTCCGAAAACGAAACCGTTGCTCCTTCAAGAATTATATTTGCACCGTAACTTTTATGAAGATTTGTTAATTGTAATAATACTTTCATTCTAATTAATTTCTATACTTTATTTTTAGGGTAATTGTTATTTCCGACGAAAGGGGTTTTTTAAAACTAGTTTCTGTTGTTAATCTGTCGGTTTTAACTATAATTATAGTACAATATAGGAAATTAACTCTTTTCTATATAAACTTGAATAAAGCAATTGTTGCATTTTATATTAAACTTTACTTTATAGAAGGCACTCTAATTAAAAATATGAAATTAAAAATATTGGAAATTGGTTTCCTAATTTTCATAACAACTGTTTCCTACGGGCAATGGCAGCAATGCTCCGGAACCGAAGCTCTAAATATGCAATCCCTTTTGACAAAAGGAAATTATAATTTTGCAGGGGGTCAAACCGGGGCTTACCTTTCAACTAACAGTGGCGCGAGCTATTACTTATCTAATAGTGGTAATGATGCGGTTGGTCCGACTCGTGGGTTTGCAAGTGACAATAATTATATTTACACCTGTACAAGTCAGGGGGTTTTTAGAAGTGCAAATAATGGCGCGACTTGGATTTCAAAAAACACCGGATTAACAAACTTGCTAACTAGTGGAATTATTAAAGTGGGTTCATATTTATTTGTAGTTGGCCCAACCGGAGTTTCAAAATCAAATAATCAAGGAGAAAGTTGGAGCACTGCTGGATTATCAGCAACCGATGTACGATGTATTGCTGCAATCCAAGACACGTTGTTTGTTGGAACAAATGGTTTAGGAATTTATAAAAGTATTGATTTTGGAATAAACTGGATTCCAATAAATAATGGTTTGACTTCAACAAATTTTAGAGCTATAGAAAGTAAAGGAAATATACTTTTTTCTGGTGGACAAATTGGTACCGGGGTTTTTCGTTCAACAGATTTTGGTGCGAGTTGGACTTTGCTTTCAGGTGGACTTTCGTCAGGATCTTACAGAGGTTTTGCAAGTAACGGTCAGTTAATTATTGCGGGATCTTTTGGAGGAGGCGTTTTTTATTCGACAGACAACGGAAATAATTGGACAGCAATTAATGCTGGTTTAACCGATTTAACTATTTTTGATTTAGAGCTTAACAGTACTCATATAGTTGCGGCAACTAATACTCAAGGCGTTTTTCGATTTTCATTATCGAGTTTAAATTTATCAACTGGTATTCAAAAATCTTTAAATGAAAATGATATTGCTTTTTATCCAAACCCATTTAACAATTCTGTAACTGTAGAAATTAATTTAATTTCTAACAAACAAGTATCATTGTTAATTTATAATTCGATTGGACAACTCGTTGAAACCACATTAAATAATTTGGAATTGCCAGCTGGAACCTATAAACACAAACTTGATTTCTCTTCGTTGCCAAGTGGTTTTTATACTGCAGTTTTGAAAACCAACAAAGAAGTTGTTACAAAAAAAATGATGTATTTAAAATAAGCTGTCTATCGATTTATTTAAACTTTTTTACTTCATCAAAATCATCTTTTTAATATCAACAATATTCCCCGCTTTCAGCAGATAAAAATAAACTCCACTTTGTAAATTACTTCCATCAAAATCAACCTTATAATATCCTACATCTTGATTTTTGTTTACAAGCGTTTTTATTTCCTTCCCCAAAACATCGTAAACTTTTAATGAAACTTTA
>SXGU01219759.1_pt1 | contig 94676 bp, 86 predicted proteins | sample 3174531 | NCBI WGS metagenome assembly SXGU01 (sample SAMN11356863, study PRJNA531348) | freshwater metagenome | isolation source: freshwater sample F1-140 | place: China: Fuxian Lake, Yuxi | collected 2017-12-25
CCACGAAAAATTCCAACAAATAAAAGATGGACTGTGCAAATACTGGTACCAAGGAGCCAATAACAAACAGCAAAACGGAACCAGCGAAAATATTACCAAAAAGACGGAAGGCAAATGACAGGACCTTTGAAAATTCGGAGACGATCTCAAGCAGACCAACGCCAAAATCGATCACACCAAAGATCGGTTTGGAGAAGACCGTGTCTGTTGCCCAAAACTTGGAAAAGTAAGCCAGGCCTTGCGATTTGATGCCAAAGTACTGGATCATCACCACCGCGACCAGTGCCAAGGCGACCGTGAAGTTTAAGTCTGTTGAGACAACACGGACAAATGGGTACAGGTGCCAGCCTTCGTGATGCTCACCTTCAGCAGCATGGCCATCTTCGGCAGGATTAATGATGCTTTGGATCGGGCCTACTTGTTGTAACTCATAGTGGCCTTTTTCATCTTGCACTAATCGGCCAATCGTTTCAACGCCAGGCAAAAGCTCGGTCCAGTTAGCGATCATCACCAGCAAGGTGATGGTAGCAAACCAAGGGAAGATCTGTTTGGTCCATTTGCCGGCGGTGCCTTCGGTCATGCCATGCAGCATTTCCAACAAGGCTTCAACAGCACCCACGATACCGGTCAGGATCAGGTCGCCTTTTTTTACTGCGGCGCTGATGCCAAGCGCGATAGCGATGATGGCTGCATCTGCGATGAGCAAGGCAACCAAGGTGCCGCTAAGGAAAAACTCGCCCAATGGGGTGTGGATGATCTCTGTGAGTGGTTCGGTAGGCAGTACAACGGCCGGCATTACAACCGGGATGGCAAGGCCAAACCCAAAGAAGCCGGTGAACAGGTACAAGCCAAGCACGAACGCCGCGAGAACAACCCAACGGCCCCATACTTTCTGTTTTGGAGTTCCTGTCACAACGAATTACCTCCTTATAAGATTTTCTATTCTTCTTTTTTGATGACCGGCTGAATGCGACTTGTGGCACTCTTGACGATCTTGATCATTAGGAAAACAGTTACCGGCATGCTGAACACCAGTAACAAAAGGGTGAACATTGGTTTGGTATCGAATTGCTTATCCAACAACAAACCACCAATAAGTGCCGCAAAAACAATTACGATCGTGACCACCCCCACCTGGCTGGCAACTGCTGCCAAGGCAAGGTTGGATCGCGCCTGTTTGTCAGAGTTTTTGCGTTCTTGCTCATTCATGGTCGTGTATTATATCACAAACAATCGTTGGTCAATCTCAAACCGCTCCCCCAGGTGACCCCGGAAGAGCGGTTGATGATGGACAAATTTCTAAAACAAGCTTGCCGCGGCTCGGGTTGCCATCCCAAACCAAGGCGAGAAAATGACCCCTACCACGATCACGCCGAGTGAGGCGATCGATAATGCGATCACGGCGGGGCGGCTGGAATGGATCGGATGTCCCTCCTCCACTTCCCCTTCCATGCGGTACAGGTACACGTACTTAAGTACGGTCAGGTAGTAGTACACACCCACGATCGAATTGAGTACGCCAACGATGACCAACCAGGTCCAACCGGCTTCCATAGCGGCGGCGAATACCAACACCTTGGCGATGAAACCGCCAAAGGGGGGCATGCCGGATAAGGAAAGGAAGGCTGCCAACATTGCCAAACCCAAGTAGGGAGACCGTCGGCTCATGCCATCAAATGCCCTGATCTCGTCGCTGCCTGTCGATTTTTGGAACACAGCGATAATGCCAAATGCTGCCAAGTTGGTGGCCACGTAGGCGATCAAATAGTACACCACCGATTCGATGCCAAATTTGCTATTGGCAACCAAACCAACCAAGGCATAACCAGCATGGGCAATGGAGGAATAGGCAAGAAGACGTTTGATGTTGGTTTGTGCCAAAGCCACCAAATTACCCAAGGTCATAGAGAGGGTCGCCATCACAGCCAACAACATCTGCCAGTGTTCCGCCATCTGAGGGAAGGCCATCACAAACAGGCGCATCAGCAACGCAAAGCCGGCAGCTTTGGACGCAGTGCTGAGGAAACCCGCCACCGGTGTGGGTGCGCCTTCATACGTATCGGGTGCCCAAAAGTGAAAAGGAACCAAAGAGATCTTAAAGCCAAGCCCAACAATAAGCAGGAACAACAATCCGCCAGAGACGGGATTGAAAGTTCCAAAAAAGCCGCGCATATCGCTGATCTGGGTAGTACCAGAGAAGCCATAAACCAAGGACAAGCCATAAAGGAAGATCGCCGAGGTGAAAGCGCCGAATAACAAATACTTGAACCCAGCCTCAGTCGATCTCTTGTCATCGAGCATGAAACCGCTGAGAACATACATTGGGATCGAAGTGGTCTCGATAGCCAGGTAGATCATCACCAGGTCGGTAGAGCTGGCCATGAAGTTCATACCAATGGTCGCCGCGATCAAAAGAACATAAGCTTCAGCACGGTTAGCCAGTTTCTCAGAATCCATAAAGAACAGGGAAGAAACAGCTGCCGTAAAGATGAACAACATCTTGAAGACGAAACCCAAACCGTCGTAACGAACCATGCCACCCAAAGCCAATTGGTCCTGTGCGGGTGCCGCGAATAATAAACTGGCAAGGATGACACCAAACAAACCGAGGGTAGCTAACCAACCCAGGTTGTTTTTGCGGTTGCTATCTTTCCAAAATGGGTCTACCACCAAAATTACAACAGCAAGCGCCAACAAGAGCAATTCAGGAAAAACTGCCATCAAATTGAAATTCATTAGGCGCCTCCCAAAATTCGTAGAACATTTTCAACACCCTGAGAGACCATCGGCACCATCACTCCAGGCAAGGTGCCCAAGGTGATCATCAGCAAACACAAGGTCACAAGAGCAACCTTGTCCAACGGGCGGATGGGTGTGATGTGGCCTTCCAGATGTTCAGGCATATCGCCAAAAAAGGCTTTGCGTACGACCAGTAAAACATACGCCGCGGTTATTACGATGGAAATGGAAGCCACTATGGCAGCGATAGAACTGACCTGCCATACCCCCATAAAGATGGGGAACTCTGCCACAAAACCGGAGAAACCAGGCATACCCATGGAAACCAAACTGCCAATGATAAAGGCAACCGCCACCCATGGAAGCGGTTTCGACATACCTCCCAACTCAGGGATCTGGCGGGTATGGGCCCTGTCGTACACCATACCGACTGCGGCAAAGAAGAGGGCTGTCATTACGCCGTGGCTGAACATTTGTAAGCTGGCACCGATCATGCCCTCGCGGTTAAGCGTTGCAAAACCCAGTGAAACCAACCCCATGTGAGAGACCGATGAAAAACCGATCACATATTTCATATCGGTTTGGATCATGGCGATGAAAGCACCGTAAACTACGTTTACCATGGCAAAGCCAAAGATCAGCCATCCCCATTGCTTAGCGCCTTCTGGCAGCAACATAATGCCAACTCGCAAAGCAGCAAAAGCGCCCAGTTTCATCAACACCCCTGCATGGAACATAGACACCGCGGTTGGGGCAGCCACGTGGCCATCGGGAGACCAGTTGTGGAAGGGGAAGATACCACCCAACACCGCGAAACCCATAAACACCGGCATGAACCAAATGTATTGGAAGGCGCTGGAGAAGCCTGCCTTTTCCAGTTCGAGCATATCAAAGGTAAGTACCCCGTGCATCTGGTAATTGGCATAATACATTGCCAAGGCTCCAACCAAAGCGAATACTGAACCAATGAAAAGGTATAAGGTCAACTTCATCGCCGCATACTCGCGGGTAACCTTCCATCCCCAAATGGCGATCAGCAAATACATAGGGAAGACCGCGATCTCGTAGAAGAAGAACAACATGAACAGGTCCAGCGAGACAAACACACCGAACACGCCACCTGCTAATAAAAACAGGAAGGCAAAGAATTCGCGAGGTCGGTCATCCACTCCCCAAGAAATGAGCACGCCAGTGAACATAACGATGCCAGTTAGCAACACCATAGGGGCGCTGATGCCATCAACACCTACATGGTAGGAGATACCAAGGATCGGCAACCATGCCACTTTCTCGATAAATTGGTAAGCGGTGGTTGGGTTGGCATATACCTGAAAATACAGCCAGCCCGAAAGTATAAGGTCGAAAACCGCGGCTGCCAACGCGAGTACGCGAACCTCGGTCTTGGCCTCCTTGCTCATCATCAACATGATGACCGCGGCGACCAGCGGGGTAAAAACGATGATACTTATGATAGGAAATTGCATTGGGTCACCTCGCTCTAATGGAACAGCAGGACCATTGCTTTATTGATCACATCCAGCAGGGGCATCGGCCACAAGCCAAGGAATAGGATCAACGCCATCAACGGCGCCATTACAATGATCTCGCGACCATTGATCTCGGTTAGTTTGTGTTCGCCATGCGCCCAGTGCTCGTTCAGCGGGCCATGCAGGATCTTGCGGACCCCTTTTAGGATATAAGCGCCGGTGAACAACAGGCCGATCATGGACAAGGATGTATAAACTGGCAAGAGCGGGAAGGATCCCTGCACCACCATGAACTCGGAAACGAAGCCATTGAGGCCAGGCAAACCCAAGGATGCCATGCTCGTAAAGATCAGGATGCCACCATAAACCGGCACCAGCGGGAAAAGCCCGCCAAATTCTTCCAGGTTTCGGGTATGGGTTCGCTCATAAATCACACCCACCAAAAAGAACATGCCCGCGGCAGATAAGCCGTGATTAAACATCTGGAGCACCGCTCCATTGAGTGCAATGGTGGCTTCCTTAGTGCCGATCGCAGTTGCTGCAGCGGCAATGCCGAGTAACACAAATCCCATATGGTTCACCGAGCTATAGGCAACCAAACGCTTGAAGTCGGTTTGTCCATAGCTGGCAAAAGCGCCGAATACGATCGCCATGGTAGCCAGGAAGGCCATCCAGCCGGCGTATTGTTGTGCTTCAGCCGGGAAAAGTGGCAACACCAAGCGCAAGAAACCATACGCGCCCAGTTTGAGCAACACACCCGCCAAAATCATTGAACCGGCGGTAGGAGCCTCGGTGTGGGCATCAGGAAGCCAGGTATGGAACGGCCAAACTGGAACCTTGAGGGCAAAAGCTACCACAAAGGCCCAGAAGGCTACTGTTTTAACCTGAGATACTGTAAGCCCAAGCAAGCTGGCGTTGCCATCCAGCGCGTTCCATTGCTCGGTTAGGTAAGCCAAGTCGTAATTTTGGAACAATACGCCCAACATTTGAATGGCCAACAACAAACCCAGGGAACCAGCCATGGTGTAAACCATGAACTTGAGCGAGGCATAATTTCGTGCGGAAACTTTCACGCCAGCCCATAACTCCCTTTCGCCTTTGGGGCTGCCCCATTGGTTGATCAGGAAGTACATTGGCACGAGTCCGATCTCCCAAAAGACGAAGAAGATCAACAGGTCCATCGCCAGAAAAACGCCCAACATGCCCGTTTCCAAAAAGAGGAAAAGCATCATGTAGGCTTTCACCTTGTCGGCAATGCCGAAGGATGCCAGGATGGCAAGCGGGGTCAGTAGAGTTGTCAGCAAGACCATTGATAAAGAGAGGCCATCGACGCCAACGTGAAAAGTCGAGTGGATCGCCTCGTACCATGAGTATTGCTCTTGGAACTGAAATCCAGCTGCGGTGCTATCAAAACGACCCCACAAGATGATCGTAAGGATGAACGGTACCAAGCTGGTCATCAACGCGGTCCAGCGGATCGCCTTCACTTGCTCATTGGGAATGAACAAGATCAGTAAAGCGGCAAAGACCGGGAAGAACAAGATGGTAGTAAGAAGGTGAGTGTTCAGAAAATCCATTGTTCCACTCCCGTTAGAAGAAATAGTACAGCACAGCAACAATCACCAGGAAAGCGCTGACCGAACCCAATAAATACGATTGCGCACGACCGGTTTGAATCACCTTGATCGCTTGCGCTTTCCAGACCACTTCGGCGCTGCCATCACCGATCAATTCGTTGATGATGGGTTTATCAATGTAGTTGCGCAGCGAATGGCCAATGAACAAGGCGCTGCGGGAAACAAAGTGCAGGATGCCATCAATGACATTGCGGTCCATCGCGGGTGTAAAGACCTCTGAAACCCAGTTCATCGGTTTTACAAACAAAGCCATATACAGCTCATCGAAGTAATATTTGTTCTGCAGAACCGGGTAGAGAGCGCCAAGTGGTTTTTCCAATGGGTCGGGTTGTCCGGCTTTGTAATCTTTGTACACAAACCAGCCTAAACCAAGGCCTCCCAGGGCAACGACCAAGGATGTCAGCAATGGTGGCCATGCAAATTCCAAGGCTTCTGCCTCGTGTAGCAAAGTGGCACCCACAAAGTGATGGAACCAGTTGGGCATTAAACCGCCGATGGCTGGGAAATGCTCTGGAATGCCTACCCAACCATAACCCACCGCGAACACAGAAAGGATCACCAAAGGTGTGGTCATCGTCCACGGGGTCTCGCTGGCATGCTCAGCTTCCTTGGTTCGTGGTTCACCCAAAAAAGTAAGTGTGATCTGCCGCATGGTATAGAAAGCTGTCATCAGCGCCGCGATGGCCAATGTGGCGAACACTGCCCAATGACCGTTGGCAAAGGCATCAGCCAGGATCTCATCCTTGGACCAAAAACCAGCGGTGACCAACGGAAAGCCCGATAGGGCAAAACCACCGATCACAAAGGTCCAAAAAGTGATCGGCATCTTTTTGGCAAGCCCGCCCATGTTCTTCATGTCTTGAGGGTCTACGTGGTGGTCACCTGTGTGCATCACACCGTGCTCCATCCCATGGATCACCGACCCGGAACCAAGGAACAGCAAAGCCTTGAAGAAAGCGTGGGTGACTAAATGGAAGGCGGCAGCAACATACGCACCAATGCCCAATGCGGCGATCATAAAACCGAGTTGGGAAATGGTAGAGTACGCCAACACTTTTTTGATGTCATTTTGCGCCAATGCAATGGTCGCCGCGAACAGCGCGGTAAAGGAGCCAATGAAGGCAACAATGGTCAGTGTGGTGGTAAGCGGTTCACCATGATGCCAATCGGCGGTGAGTAGCGGGAAGATACGAATAACCATGTACACACCCGCCGAAACCATTGTAGCCGCATGGATCATGGCTGAAACAGGAGTGGGGCCTTCCATCGCGTCGGGTAACCAAATATGCAGCGGCCATTGTGCGCTTTTTCCAACCGTTCCAATGAACAACAGCAGGGCGATCAACCCCGATGCGCTCATACCGAACAAAGGAGCGGCAGTGGTGGCCAACATATGCAGGGTTTCTTCGTTGTAGAAGATCTCACGGTAGCCAAGCGTGCCGGTAAGCGAGTAAAGGTAAGCCAGACCCAAAAGCATAAAAACATCGCCTACGCGGGTGGTCATAAAGGCTTTTACCGCGGCATCGCGTGCGGATGGTTTGGCGTACCAAAAACCGATCAACAAGTAGGAGCACAGGCCCATCACCTCCCACCCAACGAACAAGGTGAGCAGGTTGTCGGAGACTACCAGCGTGTACATGCCAAAGGCGAACAAGGCCAAAAACGCGAAGAAGCGGGAGTACATCGGCTCAACGGAGAGGACGGTATGGCTGTGGCCATGTTCATCTGTTACCGTTGCTCCGTGTGGAGGCAAGCCCTTGTGGTCGTGGTCGCCAGCGGGTTGGCCGTAATTGTGATACCCGACCGAGTAAATAAAGATCATCAGGATGGTAATGCTAACGAAAAACAAGACCACCGCCGAGATCGGATCGATCTGCACGCCGATCTTCAGGTAACTGGTACCAGTAGGCAACCACTCGATCGAGCTGGCAAAGATCTCTTTGCCAAATTCGTGAATTCCCAAAGCCCTAAAGAAGACCACCATGCTGCCCACAAACGACAAGAAGGCCGCAAATACACCAACCGAATGGCTTAGTGCTTTGTTCTTATTGGTAAAAAGGACGATCAGGAAAAAAGCCAAAAGCGGCGGAAGCGGAATAAGCCAAATGATATTTTCTATCGACATTTCGGTTCTCCTACCACTTCATCATGTCTAATTCGTCGGCAATAACAGTATTGCGGCGGCGATAAACGGAATAGACCAGCGAAAGGCCAACGGCTACCTCAGCGGCGGCCACGGCAAATACGATGATCGAAAACACCTGCCCGGCCATATCGGCGGTGTTGCCATATCGCCAAAAAGATACCAGGTTGATATTGACCGCGTTCAACATCAATTCGACCGAAAGCAAGATGGCGATGGCATTCTTGCGCACCAATACACCAAACAAACCAACGCTGAATAATGCGGCAGAAAGGAATAAATACCAGCTGATCGGGATCATCAAATCCACCTCTTATTTCTTATTCATGGCTACATAAACCGAGCCAAGCAAGGCTGCCAATAGCAGTACCGAAGCGACTTCGAATGGAAGCACAAAGGCATCGGGAGAGATCAGGGCGGTTCCAAGGCTGGCTACCGAATCGTACCCTTCAGCCATTGGCTGTGAAGTTTTCAGTAACCCATCCCACTTTAACAAGAAGGAACCAAGGGTAACAGCGACAACCGCGGTCAAGGCCAAGGCAACCGGCCAACCCTTGTTCCAAGGATCCGCGCTATCGCGCAATTCCCTGCGGGTGAGCATTACCGCGAAGATGAACATGATCGCGATGGCGCCAATATACACCACCACCTGAATCACCGCGATAAACGTTGCTTCTAACAAGGCAAAAAGGACCGCTGCTCCAAATAAGGTCACGATCAACCACAAGGCAGCATGAACCAAATGGCGAGACGACACAACCATCACTGCTGAAGAAAGCATCATGATGGCGGTAACAAGGAAAATGATCTGTGTGGGTTCCATGGGTATCCTCCGATTTAGTGATGGCCCACGGCCGCGACAGGCTCAACCGCTGCGCGTTCTTTGGCAGACCTGCCACGCAGGATCTCAATCGTTACCCATCCCAACAATAGGTTGGAAAGGAACATACCAAGGATATAGATCCATTGGGGCTGATCCTTTAGCAAGGGGTGAACCAGCGCAGTAACGATCAAAAGAGCAAACGCCAGGGGGGTCAGGAATTTCCAGTTGAATAACAGCATGTGGTCGATACGGATACGGGGAACAGTGTACTTGATCCACATAATGATCCAGTAACCAAACATTGCCTTGGCTACAAAGTAAAGCACCCCCAGCAACGGAAATTCACTGGAGAAGGGACCGTGCCAACCACCAAAGAACAACACTGCCAGCAAACCACCGAAGGTAAAGGCATGCAACATCTCCCCCGCATAGAACAAGCCAAATTTCATGCCCGAGTACTCAATATGGTAACCGGAGACGATCTCAGACTCGCCTTCGTTAAGGTCGAAAGGTGAACGCCCTAACTCAGCGATGGCAGCGATGAGGAACAGCAACGCGCCCAGTGGCGAGACCAAAAAGAACCAGAAGTTATTGACCTGGTATTCAGTGATCGTTTTCATGCTGAGTGTGCCGGTGATGATGGCGGGGATCAGGAGAGAAACGACCATCGGGATCTCGAAGGAGATCATGGAAGCAACTTGGCGATATGCGCCCAACAAGGCGTATTTATTATTGGAAGACCATCCGGCCATAATGATGGAGAGGGTCCCAAAGGCGCCTGTGGCGATCATATATAACAGGGCAATGTTCAAATCGACGCCAAAGATATTTACCGCCAACGGAACAACCGCCCATAAAAACAATACGGATGCCAGAGAGAGTACCGGGGCAAGGTTGTAAACGAATTTATCGGCGTTCGCGGGTGTTGTATCTTCCTTGATGATCAGTTTAATGACATCAGGGATTGGTTGGAACAAACCAAAGGGGCCAATGCGGTTCGGGCCCAGGCGGCCTTGAAATCGGGCAACCACTTTGCGTTCTACCCATACCAATAAAATGTCAATCACCATGGCGAAGGTGATCAGGATAAGGATGCCCAGGATGTAAATGATCACCTGGGATAAAGTAGCATCCAAACCCCAACCTGTGAAAGCTAACAACCAGCTCTCGTATACAGAATTGATCGGATCAGACCAAAAGTTCATTGATGCTCCTCAGAATTCAATTGAAAGGCTGATCTTTTCAGGTCAGCCTTTCGAAACATTAATTCAGTTACGCCCACTCGAGCATGCCTTTTCGCCAGGTATAGCTAAGCCCAGCGATCAGGATCGATATGAAAAGAATACCCTCTACAACCACAAAATATGGTTGAATGTTGAGGCTGACCGCCCACGGAAACAAGAAAACTGTCTCAACATCAAAAATCAGGAAAACAAGTGCAAAAACATAATATTGGGCTTTGAACTGTACTTGGCTCTCCCCCACCGTTTCCAAACCGCACTCGTACGTACTCTGTTTGATGGGATTGGGCTTGCGGGGGGCTACCAAAGCGGATAACACCAAAGGTATCACGGGGAATATGATGCCCACGATCAAGAACAATCCCACGTATAACCATGTATTGTGCATAGGTACTCCTTTAAATCAGATTAACGGCCGAGCGCATAGCGGCACATTGAGATTTTAACACATCTACACGACCGGCTGCACGGCGTATGATACTCAATTTCTGTGATTTTTGTCACCAATCAGGTGCTGTGGGTTTTGAGGATATGGCCAATAACACAGCTTTAAAACCAATATGCCCTGGCAGGTTCCAAATCTACGCTATTGCCGATCTCCCTGGCAGGCACGGCGCAATTGAACCCAGGCAGCAAGGCCTATCAGCACCAAACCGCCGATCAATTTCGCAAAAGCCTGGATTTCCCATAGTTTATCACCTTCAACCGAGATAGGCCGGCTTAGCAAAACCTGCTTTTCCACCATTTGTGTTCCACCCCCCACTCCTCGCAACCAAATCCACAATGTCCCCGTACCACCCCCCTCCCGGGGGAGCAAGCGCCAATGAAAGACAAGTTTGTCCTTATCGATCGCAGATTGGGAAACAACTCCAGGTGGAATCACCTGAATCGCAGACATATCCAAGCGGGTCTCAATCATTACTGCTTCCCATGCGGGGTTCCTGCGCAGGATCTCCGGTAGGGCTGTTGCCAATCCTGAAACTTCCAGCCGGATCGATCGTTCACCCATATCGGACAGGAACTCCGGTTGGTTTATGGCAAAATGAAGGCCATTGGCCAACGGTATGGTATCGATCTGCCTTCGATTGAGCCCCAACAACCCGGAAACCGACACAAGTAAACCCACAATTGCCACGCTTGCCACAACCCGCAGGGAAGTTTTATTGGTCATCCACACCAAATTGTGACATTGCCGCCTATCGTTCCACTTCTTCTACTTCTGCATACCAGCGAATTCTGGTTCCAACGCTGTCGCGGACCTTCCACAAAAAGGGCTTGTTTACCTTATTGATCAGGCTGCGCATGGTGTTGATCCTGTCCATTACACGCTGGCTTTGTTCCTCATCTATCCCAATTTGTTCTTCCAACAGAATTTGCTCAATCTTGGCCAAATTCAACACCAGGGTTTTATACAACCCCCAGTCTCTCAGGCACAAACGGGTGATCCGGTCAATATTGATCTGGCAATTGTCGTTGTATCCAATGCCATTGTCGATCAAAAGCGAGATGATGTCTAACGCGTCCTTGCGATTTAGTTCCACGATCTGGATCTTGGATAAAAATAGCTCTGCCAAAGGCACCGTAACAGGGTGATGCTCCAACCTGTTCGACATTGGCAGCTTGTGGCACATCTCAAAATCACCCACGAATACATCAACTCGCCGACCAGTAATGGCATGAATGTAGATCTGGCGTCGGTCTCCGTTGAACAAATTAAAGTTTTTGTCGGGCATGTATCCTACCGACGCGAAGAAACCAGGCAATAAATGGCGGCTATTTTTATCCACGACTACATCAATATCAGGATAATTTCGGCGCAAGGCGCTGTTGGCAGCCGTTGGGCTATGGTACTTCACTGCCAAGCCGCCGATCAGGCGCAGCTCCAATTGGCATTTTTTGGCTGCGTCCATCAGTTGATCCATTTCGGCAAATATGGCGGTTTGCCCGATCTGGCCGGCAGGTTCTACGGGCATAAGGTTTTTTTCATCCATTAGTCGATCGGGATCTCTTGGTGGACCTTGTCAATATCAATACCGCGTGATTTGCGGTAGGCTTTGAAACCGAGGTAAATTGCAAGGGCAGTGCCATACAACACGCCAATGAATATGACACTGGGCGTATTTTGCAAACTAATGCCATACAACGCAGTTCCATTCAACCAAGGGTCAAATAGCCACTCTACCAACAAAAAGAGCAGAAAACTACCAAAAATCGTACCCGCTATGGTGATCAGCGGAATTCCAAGCACTTTGAATTTGGCGATTGGTGATGCGTTGTACAAGTCTGGCTTTCGGTACGGCAAAATAATTGCCGCAATCGTAGTACCCAAATAGGTTACCGCGATCACCAAAGTGGAATCCAGGGTGAGGGAACGGAATTCAAAAATGTTGTAGGCAAAAAGGAATGAAATAAGGATAGATGGAATGACCATTAGCAACAACGCATTGACCGGTGTATGGGTGCGTTCATCCACTTCAGAGACCTTTTCAGGCAGAAAGCGGTCAAAAGCGGCAGCAAAGATCACCCGCGTTGAGGAGAGGAACAGGGTTCCGCTCCATCCAAACCACCACAAAGACATCAGCACGATCAACAGGATCTGCAGCGCGCGGTTGGTGGTAAGAAATGCCGCCAACAAGGCAGGATACGGCCAAATGGGCAATGCCGGGGGTTCTTGCGTATATCCCCATGCATGGTTCCAATAGGCGCCACTTGCCTGCATAAAGAAATCCCAACCAATGGAACGGGATATGGCAAAAACAACCAACACGGCCAACAGTGTAGTGGTACCCAATGCCCAAGCCATGCCCGCCAAGTTGCGCTTAAAGTCGCTTGCGCCGCGCACTTCACCATATAGGGTTGCGCCCCAGTTTGGCCATAAGTTGAAGAAAACCAGGTAGGGCAGAGTGAGCATGATCAGTCCGAAGGAACCTCCGGTCAGGGGCATTGCCGCACCAGCCGCAACACCTTCGGCAACCACGGTATCGTAAACACTCTCACTCATACCAAACAGTTGGCTCAAGTTTGCGTCCATGCCTGCCCGGAAGGATTCTGGCGTACCTGTTAGCAATAAGACCAACATGATCGCCAATCCCAGCATTCCGCCAAAAAAACTAAACTTTTGAATTTGGGCATATTTTTTCATGCCCATCATGATAAATGTACTGACGATCGCCAACGTGATCAGTGAGGTAACAAACAAACCGAGCGGGCTTTGCCCGAACCATAAGGCAGCCTGGGGATTGCCAAGCAAAGCCAAAACCGGGGTGATCACGATATGGCGCAACATATCAGCGTACAGTGGTACCCACAGCCACAGGATGAACCACCAACCCGAAATTGCCAAAACAAATCCTACCCCGCCGCCCAAAATGCGGCTTTGCCAAACATAATCACCACCACTTCGGGGCATCACTGCAATCAGGCTGGAATAAACAACCACCTCAAAGATGATAAAGAGAGCGGCGATCAACAAAGCCGGAATCAACCCACCCTGGAAGTAATACATTTGGCTAAAGCTGTAAAAACCGAGCGTGACCAAATTGGTCGAAAACAGTGCGTACACAAACGCGTCAAAGACCGACCATGATCGGACCAGCCCGGTTGCTTTTCGGATAAAGAGATCTGTCATTTGGTTTCAGCTCCTGATGGAAATGGTTATTGTCATCCGCTTGTCAATACATAATTATCGATCTTGTCTTTGCCCAGGCTTACCAATGCACCTAACAAAGTTCCTTGCTCATACATAGAACCCGGGTTGATGCAAAGCGTTTTCCCGATCTTGCTTGTTCCGCGCCCTTCGTGGATGTGCCCATGAAGGCTTAGCATCGGTGCATAATGTTCGATCGCCTTGCGCAGTGCGGTAGAACCGGTTGGCTTGAGTGCATTGCCTGCGTATTTTGGGCGCAAATTTTCATCCAACTCTGGTGCTTCGTCCAGGTTGGTACCAAAAGGCGGCACATGGATGTTAAAGATAGCACGGGCAGGATCCTGAAGGCGGGTGGCCATTTTTTCATATCGGGCTGCCAACTCTTCCTCTGTTTCCTCTCGATAGGTATTCCAGGGTGTCTTGTTAGACCAACCAGATGTGATCATTTCGTGGTTGGCATCGATCTGCAACACTTCGCCTTCCGCCAAGATCACAGCCGGACACGACTTAATTAATTCGTCAACCGAAAAATGGTCATCATTGCCTGGAGAAACATAGATCCTTTGGCCGGTACCATGCAGTTTTTTCTCAGCCATCTCCATCCATTGCTCCAAAACCTTCAAGGCTTCCTGCAGAAACAATTGGTAGACCTTGTCGGGAAATTTTTCCAGTTCGGCGATCTCTTCCTGGTTTGTAAGGTAAGGGTAATACCCCCGGCTGCGGATGCGGGCAAACATTTCATCCAGCTCTGCCTGGCTTGTAATCTCAAACTTTTGTTGTAGTAATGTGGTAGTGTACTTTCCATGGTTATGGGAGATCACAGGTACGATCGCTTTACCCGTCATATCGCCTCCCAGGATCATCACATCGGCGTTGTAAAACTTGCCGGCATTGAGGAATTTTTTCCAGCATATGTCCGAGCCATGGATGTCGGTCGCGAAAAACAAAGTCGTCAAAAGTCACTCCGGATGATTAAAAACAAAAGAAAATGTAAATTGCCGAAAAAATTTAAGCTTCGAAATAGGTAAGCCAAATTATACCTAACCTGTCAAATCAAATTCATTAGAATGTTGAATAGCATCTGTGACAAATGGCATGGCATTTTTTTGATAAAATTCGTAAAATTCAGGTATCACCTTACCCACAAAGGACCCGCAATGCCAAAATACATGCCAGAACCCTTCCGTATAAAAGTTGTCGAACCCATCAATCTGATCAGCCGCGAAGCACGCGAGGCAGCCATCAGGCGCGCCGGTTACAACGTCTTCGCGCTGCGCGCAACGGATGTGTTCGTAGATTACCTGACGGATAGCGGAACTGGAGCAATGAGCCATCACCAATGGGCAGCCATGATGGAGGGCGACGAATCTTATGCCGGCGCGCGTTCTTACTTTCGTCTAAAAGACGCAATACAGGATGTTTTTGGCTTCGATGAATTTTTACCAACCCACCAAGGCCGTGCCGCTGAAAATATTTTGGCCGCAGTTTTAGTAAAACCCGGCATGAAGGTCCCATCGAATATGCATTTCGATACAACAGATGCCAACATCCGCGCCAGGGGTGGCAATCCAGTCAATTTGGTCATCGATGAGGCTTTCGACCCATCGTGCATTCACCCATTCAAGGGCAATTTGGACCTGAAAAAATTGGAATCCTTTATCTCAGAAACCGGTGTCGAGAATATTCCATTCGGCATGATCACGATCACCAACAACGCCGGCGGCGGCCAACCCGTTTCAATGGAAAACATCCGCATGGTCGCAGAAATGTACCATCGCCACGGTCTCCCGTTTTTTATTGACGCTGCCCGTTTTGCCGAAAATGCCTATTTTATTAAATTGCGCGAGCAAGGTTATGGTCACAAATCGGTTCGTGAGATCGTCAAGGAAATGTTTGGCTACAGCGATGGCTTCACGATGTCGGCAAAAAAAGATGCCATCATCAACATCGGCGGCTTGCTGGCTTGCCGCGATAAAGAGGTGTTCCAAAAACTCTCAAATGAATTGATCTTGCGTGAAGGATTTGTTTCTTACGGTGGTTTAGCAGGGCGAGACTTGGAAGTGATGTCGGTTGGTTTGTACGAAGGTATGGATGAGGTCTACTTATCCTACCGCTTGGCCCAAACCGATTATCTTGCCCAATCGATAAAGCAACTTGGCATGAGTGTGATTGAACCAACCGGCGGCCATGCGGTATATGTTGATGCCGGGAAATTGTTGCCACACATTCCTGCTGCCGAGTTTCCAGGGCAAGCCCTCGCAGTAGCGATGTATCAGGAAGGTGGCATCCGCGCCTGTGAGATCGGGTCTGTGATGTTTGCCCACCCCGACCCTGAAACTGGGGTGATGGTCCATCCGCGTTTGGAACTGGTACGCCTGGCAATTCCACGCCGTGTATATACCCAAAGCCATCTCGATTTTACAGTTGAAGTTTTGGCTGATATTGCAAAGAAATCCGCATCATTAAAGGGTTTTCGGTTCAGTTACGCGCCACCCTTGCTGCGTCATTTTACTTGCCGTTTCGAGCCTATTGCGTAAGCAGGCATCCCTTCGTTAGCGGATAAAAACTCCAAGGTGGTTGGCAACATATCGCTCCTGGCCAGGGATGTAGCGGTCAATTGGTGAGTTCATCACCACTTGCTCGCCGGTTTTTGGTTCTTGCAACACCAAGGTGCTCGAACCACCGCCATCCAAATTAATTGCATTTTCGCCACCGTATTGCAACATGATGTCGGCCATCTCCTTGATGGTGACCCCATGGCTATACAAAGGTTGCCTGCCATCAACAACGATGAGAATTAGTTTTGAACCGCTGGCATCCAACCCCAGGCTGGTACGCGGCGCAACATACTGGTCATTCAGATCTTCAATGACCTGCCGATCTTTTAGCAACCAACCTCTACCACTGATGGCATTGTAAATCGCTCCTTTTGGCTCAACGAACGAGGCCGAATTTTGGCGCGAAAAGTAAGCGGTTATCCCATCGCGTCCACCATAGGTTTTTCCAAGCGAAGCGGAAAATCCGAGCGATGTTACATTATCTTCTTTATGTGGAAAATAATTGAATAGACCCTCCGACCACCAAGGGGAAAAAGCGTCGCCGTTAATGGCAACCTGGGTTGCAAATTTTTCAGCAAATTCTGAAGTGGTTCGCGCTTCCAAAGGTTCTGGACCTTTGGTTCTATCTGGCGGTGTCACCAACAACCCAATGTTTTGGCATGTAAGGTCCACCGTAACAATGTGCGCAATGAACAAGCGCGGCAGGAAGTGGACTTTGCGATAATAAACCACACAAGGATCAACCTCTTTACGCCGGTTAATGGGCAATGGTCGGCCCCAATAGTAAAGCACAGAGGTGATGAGCAAGAAACCCAGCAACCCCCAGCCAATTAAGCTTCTAAATTTTCGATTATCCAGCGTTTTGCACATCCTTGGTTTCAATCGCCATCATTTCGTTAAAAGAACGAATGGCAACTTCGATCTGTTGTAGGTCCGGTTCGCGAGTGGTCAATTTTTGCAACCACAGATTGGGTTTGATCAATGTAAACACAACTCTGGAATCAAGGTGATTCGCCATCCATCGAATATACTCCAGCGAAATACCGGCCAACAAAGGGATCAGCAAAATCCTTCCTGAAATTTGAATCCAGACATTGAATGAATGCAGGAATGAAAAAGCAAAGATCGAGACGACTGCCAAAGTAAGGATGAACGAAGTTCCACAACGTGGATGCTCCAATGGGAACTGGGCAACTTTTTCGGGAGTTAGTTCGCTGCCAGCTTCATAAGCATTGATGGTTTTATGCTCAGCGCCATGATACTGAAAGACACGGTAGATATCGGGCACGCGTCCGATGGCAGCCATGTATCCGCCAATAAGCACCAGCCGAAAAATTCCCTCAAATATATTGGCCGACAAGTTATTCAGGCCAGCCAATTTCACCAACTGGCTGACGCCGTAAGGTACCAAAAAGAATAAGCCAATGCCCAGCAACATCGAAAAAGCCATTGTGAGATATAACATTGGCCCTTCCAATTTTTCATCTTCACCTGTTTGTACGTTGGCGCTAAGAGTAAGGGCGCGCATCCCCAATCCAAGTGCATCCCACAATAAAATGCTTCCCCTTACAAATGGTACTTTTGCGATTGAAGAATGGTAAATGCCGCCCAAGGTTTCTGTGTGAACTTGAATTTCACCCTTGGGGTTGCGCATCGCGACTGCCATCGCTTTTCGGCCACGCATTAAAACCCCTTCAATTACGGCTTGGCCGCCATAGGTCATAATTCTATCTTCCATTATTTTGGCTTCCCTATACGATAATTTCTATAAATTGAAAAAGAAGTGGATCAAGGCTCTTGTCCCTCGAGACCAGGTCGGTAAATGCAGATGTTCATTTGGCGCATGCAGGTTATCATCGGGCAGGCCAAAACCTGTAAGCACTGAGCCAACCCCTACAATCTTCTGGAAGTACCCAACGATCGGAATCGATCCGCCTTCGCGTGGATATACCGGCTGTTTGCCCCATTCAGTTTCCAACGCGTTTGCCATCGCTTGCAAGCCCGGCTGGCCTTGCCTAACTACTGAAGCCGGCGAACCTGACAGTTTTTTTAGTTCCCACCGGATGGTCTTCGGAGCATGCTGGGATAGGAAATCCTTCATTTGCCGGTGCACTTGCTCAGGGTCTTGGTCTGGTACCAACCGGCAACTGATCTTTGCCATAGCCCAGGCTGGCAAGACAGTTTTTTGGCCTTCGCCAGTGAATCCACCAATAATTCCGTTGATCTCCAAGGTTGGCCTGCCACCCAGCCGCTCTGCGGCAATAAATTCCTTCTCGCCCCACAAGTGGTCTACACCGGCATATTCCTTAAAAAAAGCTTCGTCGTGCGGCAGTTGCGCAAACTCCTCATGCTCTTCAGGCGAGATGGTATAAACCGGGTCGTAAAAACCGGGCAAGGTTATTTTGCCATCTTCATCATGCATTTTTGAGATCAATTCGGCAAGAGCCTGCGCCGGGTTATGGATGATCCCTCCAGCCATCCCACTATGCAGGTCATGGTCCGGTCCGGTTACCTTCAATTCGAAATACGCCAAACCACGCAGGCCTTTGGTGAGGGTAGGGGTCTCTTTCGAGAGCATTCCGGCATCCGGGTTGAGGCACAGGTCCGCAGTCAGCAATTGCTTGTTTTCTTCCAGCCATTCCGCCATCGATGGCGATCCGATCTCCTCTTCGCCTTCGTAACAGAACTTGAGGTTCACAGGAAAATGGCCACTCTGCATGATCGATTCGATCGCGTTTAGGGTAGCCATTACTTGGCCTTTCATATCCGATGTACCCCTGCCATGCATGTAATCGCCATCTATTTTGGCCTCAAAAGGACCAGTATTCCACAGTTCGATCGGATCAACTGGTTGAACATCATAGTGTCCATAAACCAATACGGTTGGCTTACCCGGAGCATGCATCCAATCGGCATAAACGACGGGATGTCCCTTTGTAGGCATCACCTTGGCGTTTTCCAACCCGATTTTTCCCATATGCTCAACAAGCCAATTGGCAGCCTTGAGCATGTCATTTTTATTCTCTGGGTTGGTGGAGATTGAAGGGATGGATACAAATTGGCTGAGTGTTGCCAAAAAGGATGGCTGGTGCTCTTTTGCATACTTTAATGCGTTATTTCTATGGTCTGTCATGGTCGTCTCTTCCTGCATTCTTTTTCGGCACCAAATATAGATACCAAAAATCTCGGTGGTTAAAAATCCCTTGGTATTGGCTTGGCCATATAAATGCGCCATCTCCAAATACTTTTCCCAATCGGGCATCAATGATGCTCACCATCTTCGAATACTCGTTATTTGTGTCGTATAAAAACAATAATTGCAAAATGGCACGGTTACGGGCATCTGTTTTGTAGGTTGTAAAACCTTCTGCAAGCCAATTCATCGAAGCTTCCTGCCAAATTTTTAGCCTTACCGCGAGTTCTTTCTGGCTTTTTTGGATCCACTTGGCTTGCCACGCTTGTTGCACTTTGGCAACTTGCCCTTCCAAGATCACAGCTCCCGCAGGGTTGTCTACCTTTGCCAGTGCCAATTCCAACAACAGGTTGCCGATGGTTAGCGGATAAGCAAGGTTGCCCATTGGCCAAAAGATGGGATCGGAGAGCAGGTAATCTTTTAAGTCTACGATCGCCGATTGAAGAAATTGCTGCCTGGCCTGAGGAGAGATCATTCTTTCGGGCTAATGGACCGTCTGGTTACCAGATACCAATCGGTGATGGTCAGAAACCTGTCACTGATATCAAACAGGGGAGGAATTTGGGCATTTTGCATGCTGGCGTTGATGCCGAAAGTAAAAACCGGGTAATACAACGGTATTGCCGGCATTTCCTTTGCGAAGATGACTTGGAAATTTTTATATAAACGGGCTCGCTCCACATAGTCCGGATTCACCCTGGCTTGTTCAATAAACTCGCTGGCAGAACGATTTGACCATTGTGAATAGTTTTGGCCACCGGTAGCTTCACTTTCGTGCCAAAATGGGTAGGGGTCCGGGTCAGGGGTTTTCATCAAGTTCAGGTCTACCAAAGCCGCTTCATAATCGCGCGTTTCCAGGGCAGTATTCTTCAATTGGTCGTAAGGCATCGGCATGAGTGTAACGTCCACGCCCAGTTCTTCCCAATCGGCTTTAATGGCAGCCGCAATTTCACTATGCAGGTTGTCATCGGGATGCATCAAAGTAAACTGCAACTTGTTGCCATCCTGGTCTTGGCGTATCGGTTCTGTTTGCGAAGCGACGATATACCCTGCTTTTTTGAGCATTGAAACAGCCCGTTGCGGGTCAAAGGCAACCGGCTTGATCTGGTCATTGTACGCCCAAGTGCCCGGGAAAATTGGGCTCTCCGCCTGTATCGCCTGTCCGGCCAATATCTTTTCAACAATATATTTGCGGTTCAACCCTTGGTACAGGGCACTTCGCAACTCAACATCCTGAAAAAATGGCACTTGAGGGTTGTTGAGGTTGAACAATACCAAGCTAAGTTCCGGCAACCGGGCGCTATACAAATTGAGTGTTGGGTCTGCCAACGCGCTTGGTAAAATCGTTGGGCTGATCTGGCTAATGCCAAGCACTTGTCCGCTGGCGTAAGCATCATAGGCGGTTTCTGCGTCGGCAAAATACTTGAAGATGACTTGTTCAATAAAGGGAGGTTTTAGGTAATGATCTGGATTGGCTTTGAGTTCAACCCCGGCAATTCCACCATCCTCTATGATCAATCTCTCAAATTTGAACGGGCCGGAACCCACAGGAGCCAGATTAAACGGAGCCGCCGCCAGCGAAGCCGCATCTGTGCCGGCCAAAATATGGACTGGCAAAACCCCAAAGGTCAGGTAATCTAAAAATGGGGCGAACGGTTCTGGTAGAACGAATTGCAAGGTCTTTTCGTTCAGTTTCTTCACTTCGATCTTTTTCCACATTTCTTTGACCGAAGCCGGATAAAGCGAGGCATCCTCGCTGATCAACGCAATGGTGAAAATCACATCATCCGCGGTAACGGGTATTCCATCATGCCATTTGGCATTTTGTCGGATGGAAAAATTGTAAGTGGTCCCATCCTGCGATACCCCCCAAGAGTCAGCCAGTTCAGGTTTTGGCAATCCGGACGCATCGTAAGATACCAAACCGGAGAAGATCAACCGGTCAATATCGCGGTCCGCCGAATTGGTTGAATCGAGTAAGGGATTGAGGCGGCTGATGGCACCCACCAAGGCCTCGCTGTAAACTCCGCCACCCGAAGGTTGGGGAGAAAAACCAACTTGGCTAACATCCGGCACTAACAGCAGCCCAACCACCAATAAAATGGTCACTGCCACAATGCCTAACTGCCAACGCAATTTACTGATCATATGAATAAAAAAGGCCTCCGCGCAGTTGGCTGGGAGCCTGCCGCGTTTTGGCCTTTATAAAAGAGAACGAACTAACCAACAAAAATGATGCCGATGGCCAAAATAAAAAACAGTGCAGCAAGGCCGATCGTCACATAAAAAAGGGTGCGCTCAATACCACGGCGTACGGAATAAACACCACCGGAATCCGCGCCAGTTAGCCCACCCAAACCAGCACCCTTGCTCTGCAAAATCACACTGGCGATCAGGGCAATGGAAGAAATGATCAAGCCGATCTCAAAAAAAGTTTTCATCAGAAGCGATCCTCCGTTAAAATTAACATCACGATTATACTTCATGTTTACATAACCCGTCGAATCAATAATAATTTATAGAATAAAGGGCCAACCGTGAACGAGATCATTCTTTCGCTCCATATGCATACCATCTACTCCGATGGTTCCGGCAAACACATAGATCTGGCTAAAGCAGCCGTTGCGGCAGGCATAGACGCCATTTTGGTTACCGACCACAACGTACTGGTAAAGGATTTTGAGCGGGTCTGGCACTTTGAAAACGGGAATGTGCTTATGTTGGTAGGGGAAGAAATTCACGACCAAACCTGCAGCCCCCAAAAGAACCACCTGCTGGTTTTTAACACCGAGGAAGAACTTGCCCACCTTGCCCAGGACACCCAAAACCTGATAGATACTGTTCGCCAGAAAGGCGGCCTGGCCTTTTTAGCCCACCCCTATGATCCAGAATGCCCACCGATCAATGAGGGGGATATTTCCTGGGAGAACTGGGATGTGCATGGCTACAACGGTATAGAGCTTTGGAATAGTTTGAGCGATCTCAAAATTCGTAGCCGCACCTTTACCGAGATCCTTTTCTACATTTTCTTTCCAAAAATGTTGAACATTGCACCGCCGAAACAACACATGCAAATTTGGAATGAGCTGCACTCAAAAGGCCAACGAGTAGTGGCATTGGGCGGCGCTGATGCCCACGCCATCAAGGTTCAACGTGGGCCCCTCAAGCGCGAAGTTTTCCCGTATGAATTCCACTTCAAAGGGATCACGACCCACCTGCTATTATCCGAAAGCCTCACCGCTAACGTAACAACCGACCGTAACCTGATCTTTTCCGCCATGGAACAAGGACACTGCTTTGTTGCAAACGATTTGTTTTCTCCCGCCAGAGGGTTTTCCTTCAAGTGCGAATGGCAAGGCGGTAGCGCCACCATGGGAGACGAAGTGATGATCAACCAACCCTTCACCTTAAAGATCAACCTGCCCAAAAAAGCCGAATGCCAATTGTTAAAAGATGGAATGGTTTTACGAACCTGGAACAACCACGAACAATGTGTATACCCGGCCAAGGAACCAGGCGTGTATCGCGTAGAGGTGTACCATACCGTAAACAGGCGCCGGTTGGGGTGGATATATAGCAATCCGATCTACATTCGACCAGCAAATTAGACCGTTATTTAGAAAAAATAAGGTACAATAAATCGTACTATTTTTTAACCGGGCAAACAGTTGCCTGGTTCTTTCCGCCCCTGGCCAGAACCTAAGGTTCTATTCCGGGAGCTACCCCGAGGAAAGGAGGATTTCCGTTATGCGTAATTATGAATTGTTTGTGATTGTACACCCCGACCTTGATGAGAACAACTTTAAGGCTGTTATCGAGAAAGTTAATGGTTGGGTCACTGAACTGGGTGGCAATGTCGAAAAGATCGATGTTTGGGGCCGCCGCCGTATGGCTTACCAGATCAACAAGAACCGCGAAGGCCAGTACGCTTTGCTCCATCTCAACATGGATCCAAAGAGCACCGGGCAACTCGAGCGCAACATCCGGTTTCACGAATCTGTGATCCGCTCGATGATCACTGTTGCTAACTAAGAAGGGCTCGTTTATACCAAAGGAGTGTTTATGAGCAGGGGTCTTAACAAAGTGATGATTATTGGCCATTTGGGACGTGACCCGGAATTGAGGTACACCCCTTCCGGCCGCCCGGTTACCACTTTTACGGTAGCCACCAGCCGCAGTTGGAACACAGCTGATGGTGAGCGGCACTCGGAAACAGAATGGTTTAATATCGTAGCCTGGGGTAATCTTGCAGAGATCTGCAAGCAACACCTGACCAAGAGCCAACAGGTTTACATCGAAGGACGCCTGCAAACACGAAAATGGGAAGACAAAGAAGGCAACAAGCATAGCAGTATTGAGGTGGTCGCCAATGAAATGATGATGCTGGGAGAACGAAAGGAAAATAACCATTCCAACGGAAGCCAGCACCTCAACACGACCTTTACCGCTGAACCCACCTCATCCGAAGAAGATGAATTTCCTTTTTAACAGGATATCGGAGAATAAAAAATGGAATACAATCGCGAACGATCTGAGGAAGGCCAGCAAGGCGGTGGGGAACGTAAGTATTACTCCCGCCCCAAAATCTGCGCTTTCTGCTCAGATAAAAACATCGTCATCGATTACAAATCGGTCGACTTGCTAAAACGCTATGTCACCGAGGAAGGCAAGATCCGACCTCGCCGCCAAACTGGCACCTGCGCATTGCACCAACGCGCATTGGCCGGAGAGATCAAAAAGGCCAGGCACATTGCCTTGTTGCCCTTTGTGAGCGGTGGACGCGAGGACTAAATAACGAAGAGGGCATGGCGAAATACCCATGCCCTTTTTTATTGAGGGACTATGACAACCAACAAACACATTAACCAAAAACACCTTGCCCACGCCGCCGTAGTAAAACAACAACAAAAAATGATCATGACTGGTGGGGTCGTGGTCATAGTTGCAGTCGTATTGCTGGTTTTGTACGGTGTATTATCGAACACTGTCCTATTACCATTCCGCAATGTGGCCACCGTCAACGGAGACAAGATCTCGGCTGGTGAGTTCCAAAAATACGTCAAGATCCAGCGTATCAACTCGATCAATACCTATACGCAATACTACCAATATGCCCAAATGTTTGGCATCCAAAACCCTGAAGAAGACCAATCTTTTGGTGGAATATTGCTCGAACAAAAAACCCGCCTTTCCAGCACAGACATTATGGGTCAATCTGTATTGGATACCCTTGTTGAAGACCGGCTTGTGCGGCAAGAAGCCGAACGGCGTGGAATTACCGTCGACAAGGCGGAATTGGATAAATATCTGCAAGATTCCTTCGGTTATTTCCCTGATGGAACCCCCACTACCGCTCCGACTGCCACCATGTATAGCACCAATGAGCCCGACCCCGAATCCTTTGCTATCGTTACCATTACACCCTCCCCAACCATTGCCCCTACCGAAAGCATTGAGGGTACAACTACTCCTGAGCAAGTGGAAGCTACTGCCACCGCTGCCGGCCCAACCGCAACACAAGCGCCAACTTCAACCCCCGCTCCCACCGCCACTGCCATTACCGCCGAGGGTTACAAGGACCTCTACAATGAACGTGTGACCGGTTTTGGTGAGCAAACCGGAATCACCGAAGATGAATTTGTCAACTTGTACGAATCCTACATCCTGCGAGAAAAATTGCTCAAAGAAATTACCAAGGACCTTGTTCCCTTCGATGAGCAAGTTTGGGCACGTCACATTTTGGTAAAGACAAAAGAAGAAGCCCAAGCCGTGATCGACCGCCTAAATGCAGGCGAAGATTGGGTTGCCATCAGCAAAGAAGTATCTATCGACACCGGTTCCAAAGACAACGGTGGCGATTTGGGCTGGTTTGGCAAGGGTATGATGGTGAAGCCATTTGAAGAAGCTGCATATGCCCTGACAGTCGGCCAGATCAGCGCGCCAGTAGAAAGCGAGTTCGGCTTCCATATCATTCAGTTGATCGGAAAACAGGAAAAACCGATCACCGAAACCGAGTTTGCTACTAAAAAGCAAACATACTTTGCCGAGTTTCTGGCCAAATTGAAAGAAGAAGCCACGATAGAGATCGACGAGTTTTGGAAGACAATTGTGCCAACCGAACCGGCTGCGCCATTCTAAAAGAAATTCAGGTTCCGAAAAAAATAAAACCGCGAATGCCAACATGCATTCGCGGTTTTCCATAATAAACCCTTGATTATCGGTTACCCAGCATTTCGTCGCTCAATTCATCCAACCGAAGGCTAATTTGCTGGCTGGCGCTATCGCGGCCCATCGTTATGCCATAGATCACATCCGCCACCTGAACTGTGTTGCGGTTGTGCGTTACTACAATAAATTGGGTGGTCCGGCTCAGATCTCCAAGCAGATCCCTAAAACGGCCAACATTTGCCTCATCCAGCATAGCGTCCACTTCGTCCATTACACATAATGGTGTTGGGCTCACTTTTAGCAAGGCAAAAACCAGGCTGATCGCTGTCAATGACCGCTCTCCACCCGAAAGCAGAGATAAACCTTGTTCACGACGACCAGGCAATTTGGCTTCGATATCTATGCCGGTTTCGGTTAGGTTGTCCGGATCGGTCAAGATCAACTTGGCCGAACCACCGCCGAACAAACGGGTAAAGATCTGCCTGAATTCATCCGCTACTTTTTCAAAAGTTTTGGTAAATTCTTTGCGGGTAACATCATCCAATTCCGCAATTACCTCCCGCAAGTCAGACTCGGCTTTTTTTAGGTCCTCAACTTGTTCGGTCATAAATTCAAATCGTTCTTTAACTGCAAAATATTCTTGTTGGGCTTCCTGGTTCACTGAACCCATCCTGCGGATTTGCCCACGTTTCTGGTTGAGGAAATCCTCGAGGTCTGGCGAGAGTTCAGTTACCAATGGCAGTGTTTCTACCAAATCTCCCATCGGCAAGGGCACTTCTCCGGTTATGGTGTCTTGATATTCAAACTGAACCAAACCAAAATCCTCCTCAATTCGACGTTTGAGGGATTCCAGGTTCTCTTGTTTTCGGTTAAGGTCAATTTGAAGTTGTGAATACACCCTTTCTACCGCGGCCAAATTGCGCTGGGCTTCTACTTCCTGGGATTGTAGGGAAAGCTCTTGTTGTTCCGCGACCGCCAAGGCTTCTTCGGTAGGCTCGATCCTTTTGCGCAAATCCTCAATTTGGTCATAATAACCGTGTTCAGAATTTAATAGAACTTCTTTTTGCGCCTGAATATGAGCCATACTACTTTCCATGTCGGTGGCACGATTCTGCACGTCAGATATTTGTTGATCAACCTTGCGTACCACCGCATCACGTTCGCGTTTCCGATCTTCAGCCGTTTGTACAGACCGCTGTGAGACAGAAACCCGGGCACTCCAGAATGAACTTTGTTGGCTTAGTTCATCGGGAGAATTTTCCGCCAGTTGGCCATTAAGCTGCCGTAATAGTTCGTGGGAAACGGTTAGTTTTTCTTCAATTTCTTCCAATAATAGACCAGTTTCCGTTTGGTCTGCCTCGCTGGTGACGATCTCTTTTTTTAATATGTCCTTTTGGTTCACCTGAAATTCATATTGGCGTTTTGCCGATTCGTAAGCAACCTGCGTCTGTTGCTCCTCACTCCGTGTCTCTCGCAACCTTTTTTGGGTGCCAGACGACTCAGCAGATACCTTGTCAGCTTCTGCCCTTAATTCCAAAGTCTTTTGTGCCAACTCCGAAAGTTCATCGGCCAGCCTGTTGATCTGCACGGTGGACTGTTCCAGTTTTTCGGTCAATTCCCGTTTTTCACGTGGTCTTGCCAATGCACTGGCCCGATTGACTTTGCCTGCAGCGATCACGCCATCCGCCCTAAAGACTTCCCCGGCCAGCGTAACACAAGCAACGAAAGGGTTTGAAATTCGGGCTTGTTTGGCAGCCTCCCTATCTTTTACTAAAACGATGCCTCCTAATAAGGTCTCTATTGTGGGCCGTAATGAGTCTTCTACAGTGATCAAACTTGCCAGCGTACCGATCGCTTCGATTCTGGAGCTTGCACTTCCAGCCTTCGGGGCGCTATCCACCGGAAACACAACTGCACGGTCATTTGAAGATTCCAACAACTGCAGTGTTTCGCCAATATCATCCTTGGAGTTGATCAACACCAGATCAAACGCGTCTCCCAAAGCCGCCGCTACCGCTGTTTCATACTCTGCCTCCACTTCGATAGCTGAGGAAAGTAAACCGCGTGCGCCTTTAAGCTTGTTCGACCGAGCGGCTTCAAGTAGATATTTTGCGCCACTGGCAAATCCAGCCATGGAGTTTTCAGCCTGATGGATCACTTCCAAACGCGCTTGCAAGCGGGCTTGTTCACCCATCAGTTGATTTTTTTGATCCTGTAATTGGCGTTTTCGGGTTTCATGTTCATCCAGTACTCTCCGCAATTCACTCAGGCGGTGTTCCTTTTCTGAAGATTCCAACTCCAAAGCCAAATAGCGTTTTCGTGCTTCGCTATATTTTCGTTCAGCTGTATCTTTTGCGGTTTCCGCTGTAGCGATCACCATATCCGAAGAACGCAAGCGTTCTTTTTGATTGTTGATGCGGGTCTTTAATTCATTTAAGTGAGCCTGAAAATTTGCCCTGCGGCCGTTTAGGCCGTTAAGGTTTTGCCTGGCAGTGTTTATCTTTTGTTCAATATTGGCTTTCTCGATCAATTTGGCATCCAACGCCGCCTTGATGCTAATGGCCTGTGTCTTGGCTTCTTCAGCCTCTTGCAGTACTTGTTCCAATTCTCTGGTTGCCTCAACCAGCCTTTCGTGAGCGGCTTGCTTTTCATCAGCCAATCGTTGTTGGTCCGCTACAGCTCGTTCGCGCGAATCTAAAACAGAACGGGACCGTTCATCAAGCACTGCCAATTCTCGGCTGGCCGCCCCTCGCAAATTATGCAAATTGGCACTTTCACGGTGCCATTCATTTAATTGCGCCCGTAATGAGGCCAAATGCCCCCTGGCTTTGGTAAATCCCTCTGATAGATGGGTGAAGGTATCTCGGGTGAAAGTTAATTTTTGCTCGTGGGTTCGCGCGTTGGTTTGGGCTTCTATCAGTTCTTTTTGGGACCGGTGCCAGTGGTACCCATACCACTCCCTTAGGATCACCTTTAATTCATTTTGCAAGATTGCATACTCTTGCGCTTTTTTGCTTTGTTTTTCCAAACCACGTAAACGCGGTTCCAGTTCAGCCAAAATATCCAATACCCTGTCCAGGTTGCGCAGGGTATTTTCAAGCCTTCTCAGGCTTTCCTCTCGGCGAGTTCGGTATAAACCAATACCAGCAGCTTCCTCAAACAGCTTGCGCCGTTCATCCGCTTTTAATGCCAACGAAGCATCGACCATTCCTTGGCCTAAAATGGTATAGGTCCGTTCCGATAAGCCAGATTGGGCCAGCAATTCATTAACATCCCTTAGTCGAACGGTTTGGCCATTTAGCAGGTATTCGTTGCGCCCATCGCGAAATGCTCGCCGGGTAACTGCTACCTCGCTAAAATCGATCGGCAGCCAACCATCACTATTATCAAATGTAATCGTGACTGCTGCCATGCCAGATCGCGGGCGTTGTTCAGAACCTGAAAAGATCATATCCTCTGTCTTTTTGGCACGTAACAAGTTATGCGATTGTTCGCCCAAGACCCATCGTAAAGAATCGGCAAAATTAGACTTGCCTGAACCGTTGGGCCCAACGATGGCAGTTACCCCATCGGCAAAATTGAATTGGGTACGGGAGGCAAAGGTTTTAAATCCATGCAACTCAAGTGATTTTAATCTCAGCGGCATTTTTTAATTTTTTCCAAAGTTCTGTTGGTTTTCAATGGTTTGCAAAGCATTTGTCGCGGCGGCCAACTGGGCTGCATGTTTTGAGGTTCCTTCGCCGCTCCCCATGGTTTGCCCTTGCACATGCACTTCTATCGTAAACGTTTTTTGGTGTTCTGGCCCCTGCGATTCGACCACTACGTATTTGGGAATCCCCATCCCAATCGACTGGGTTAATTCCTGCAAACGCGATTTCGGATCGATCGTGTTCACCTCTTCCAAAATCTTGTCGGCCGTAGGGCGGAGGAAAGGCAGAATAAAAATTCGGGCTGCTTCAAGATCGTTTGCCAAGTAGATGGCGCCAACGATCGCCTCAAAGGTAGCGCATAACAAAATATCGCGATCCCTGCCACCCGATTGCACTTCACCCTTGCCCAAACGCATTGCAGGGCCGATTTTGAGTGCCCGAGCGTAGGTTGCCAATGTTTCGGTTCGAACCAAAGCGCTTCGCAAGCGGGTCAATTCCCCTTCACGCATCTCAGGGAACTGTTGATAAGCCCATGCGCCGACGACAAAATCCAACACAGCGTCGCCTAAAAATTCCAACCGTTCGTTATCTGATACAGATGATGGATGTTCATTTACAAAAGACCGGTGTGTTAATGCACGAGTTAATAGCTTTACGTCACCCTCAAAAGGTAATCCAAGCCTTTTGCCGAAATCACTCGGCGTTTCAATTCCCCTAGGTTCGGGGTTCGTTCCAGTGGAATTCATGGAAATGCCTCCTGGGAACAAAAAAAGCGCCAGACACCCAACAGGTTGAGTGGGCTGGAGTTTTTCATGTTCCATTCTTTTTGTAAATTTTACTCGTATAATTCCGTTACCGCTTAGGCGAACCCTTAAAGATTTGGCAGGAATAGATGGATCACTCCAATAACATACTAAATGGCATAGAAATTGGCTTGGGAGCCTGGCAGTGGGGCGAGAAGAATGTTTGGGGATACGGTGAGCATTACCATGAAAAGGACATCGAAGAGGCGTTTTCCATTTCGCTCGAAAGGGGCGTGAAACTTGTCGACACAGCTGAGATCTACGGCAATGGCCGTTCCGAAAAGATACTGGGAAAGTTATTAAACAACCAAAATACCCATCCAATAATCGCTTCAAAATTATTTCCTTACCCTTGGCGCTTTACCCAAAAAAGCGTTATCAGAGCATTCGAAGGCAGTTTGGAACGCATTGGCTTGCCCAGGATAGACCTATACCAGATCCATTGGCCCAATCCGATCGTACCCATGGAGACACAACTATCTGGTTTGGCACAGATGGTAATCGCCGGCAAACTTGGCGCCATTGGTGTTTCCAACTTCAACCAATGCCAAATGTTTCGCGCTGTAAGGATTTTGCTCAAATACAACCTCCCTTTGGCGGCTAATCAGGTTGAGTACAACTTGTTGAATCGCACCATTGAGAAGAATGGATTATTACAACGCTGCACCGAAATGGGCATCAGGATCATCGCCTATAGTCCCATCGCAATGGGTTTGCTCTCTGGAAAATATAACCAAGAAAACCCTCCCACTGGACTCCGCGGAATTAAATATGCCAACCAAATTGTCAAGATCCAGCCGCTCATACGTCTCCTCACCGAAATAGGCCATGATCACGAAGGAAAAACCGCTGCCCAGGTTGCGATCAATTGGTGTATCTGTAAGGGCACTTTGCCGATTCCGGGTGCAAAAAATTTTAATCAGGCTGCCAGCAACGCTGAGTCTGCCGGGTGGCGCCTCAGCGAGCAGGAGGTTGCATCCCTGGACGCAGAAAGCGACCGATTATGAATGACGATTTGGAGCAGATATATTCACAACTTGAAGGTGTACTAAAACGCTACGCCCCCCCACTGGCTCTTCGCACAAAACCGGGTGATCTTTTGGAATTATGGTCTGAAAAGGCGATCACGATTGAGGGCCGCAAGCGCAAGGAGGTATACTTTGCCGGATTAGCCCCCCATAAGGGCTACATCGGTTTTTACTTTATGCCCGTCTACGTAGATGCAGAGATCAGCTCGCTATTTGACCCAAAATTGCTAAAGACACTTAAAGGCAAATCTTGTTTCCACATTTCCCGGTTGGATGATGACCTTTTGTCTGCCATCGAGGACGCCTTACAAAAAGGATTCGAACTATACCGTCAACGCGACTGGCTGCCGTGAATTAATTTGGAAAAATTGTGCTAAAATTAGATAGTGGAACAATACTCCCTGCCATGGGGATGCCTGGCTTCGACGGGGGAGGTTGGCTCCGGAATGCGTGCCGAGAGGTGCCGAGCTCGAAAAATCAGCACAAAAAATCAAGTGCCAATCGCACTTCCTACACCGCTATGCCCCTCGCTGCCTAATAGCAGCAGGCAAAAACGGTCCGCCTCATAGCGAGGCGGCGTCTACCGCTACCGTTCATCAACCCGGAGAGCGAGTGGGCGTCACAAAGGTTGGTTGCCGTACCGCCACATCACTAACGGTATGAAAGAGGGCTTTAGGGCCTGAGTGGTTGGCTGGGGTCTCGATTCGCTGCCTGTTTGAACCCCGGCGACATTAACAGGAAGCTACGCACGTAGATTTCCGTTAGTCGAATCTTTCGGACGCGGGTTCGATTCCCGCCATCTCCACAAAAAACGCCACCCCAAGGTTACCGTATCCTTTGGGGTGGCGTTTTTTCGAAAGGAAATAATGTGGAACCCTCTAACCTGACCCAATTCATTTTGGACAGTCAAACGGATCCTGCGGTATTAGAATCGCTCTACCGCCGAGACCCTGCCGCATTCCAAAAAAGCTTTCAACATGCCATCCAGCAGCAACCAAACTCCATTGTCCTTTCGGTTTGGAACGCACGGCTAACGGCAGAAAACACCAGCCAACCTCCCCAAACAAACATGGGGATCACGAATGCTCTGGTTGCCGGTGGTTTTGCCAGTATGGCTGCAGTTATTACCCGGCTTGCATTGGTATGGGTGTTGGATGAAACCATCTCACCGGTCAACCTTCTTTTGGGCATTGCAACCGCAATGATAGGCTTCTTTTTATACAACAACCGAGCCAGCCGTAAGCTTTCGGCAGTCATCTTGGGGTGTTTGGCTGCAATAGCCTTGTATATCAATTTGCTTCCGTTTAATGGCAAAGATGCGGTCATTCTTGCCAATTTACATCTGCCCATCGTGATATGGGTGTTGGCAGGCGCGGCCTTTACAGGAAACCAATTCCGGCAAACTGGCGCACGCCTGGCGTTCCTTAGGTTCAATGGGGAATTCGCCATATTGTTTGCCGTTATGGCGATTAGCGGGATCGTGCTTACCGGCGTCACATTGCGCTTGTTCAGCCTGATCGGCCTCGATATCGCAGAGTTTTATTTTACGAACATTGTCACCACCGGGGCGGCGTTTTTGGCTGTCATTGCTGCCTTTATGGTGTCCAATCAATATGTTCTTGCCAAAAATATGGCCCCCTATATTGCCAAGATCTTTAGCCCACTCGTGCTGCTCACCCTCCTTGCCTTTTTGGTCTCTGTGGTTGTCGTTGGCCTTGATCCATTTATAGACAGGGATTTCCTCCTGATCTTTAATGTTGTTTTGGTTGCGGTACTCGCTGTGATCATTTTCTCAATCACGGAACGTGCTGAACAGGAGAGCCGCACTATTTTTGACTGGGCCTCCTTTGCCCTAATTTTTTTGGCATTGGCAACCGATTTGACCGCCTTGTTCGCCATCGTTTTCAGGCTTTCCGCCTATGGCTTAACCCCCAACCGCCTGGCAGTTTTGGGGGCAAACATCGTAATTTTAGTGCACCTGGCATGGATCCTATGGGTTTTCTACCGGTTCTTGCGCAACGAACAAGGGGTAACGATCCTTCAACAGGCTGCAACCCATTACTTGCCTGTATATGGTGGATGGGGATTAATCGTGGCGATTTCATTCCCATTGGTTTTTGGGTTTTAGAAACCCTCAGCTGACCCAAAATTGTCAAACAATTTCGTTTTTTTGGCCATTAACAACAAATAATCTGGCCACTTGCACTTGAAACGGAAAAATAATTAAGTAGAATGAAAGGATAAAAAGGAGCGCGCCATGAAAAAATTATCATTCTTCATTATTCTACTTTTAATGACCAGCCTTGCTTGTTCATTCTCGTTTGGAGACACGAACACAGCGGACGACGAACAAGGTTCCTCAAATTCCACTGGGCAATCATCCAATAGCGGTCTATCAGGTGGCATCTCAAACTTGCAAGATGTTAAAAATGCGGTCGTCCAAATCGAATCGCAAGGGACATTTATCGACCCACAAGTTGGTTTGGTGGTCAATGGCGCTGGCCGCGGAAGCGGATTCCTGATCGATCCATCTGGCGTGATCGTAACCAACAACCACGTTGTCACCGGTTCTGCTTTGCTTAAAGTTTACCTAAATGGTGAAGAGTACAATGGCCGTATCCTTGGTAAATCCGAATGTTCAGACCTGGCTGTCGTAAAGATCGATGGAGGGCCATTCGACTATTTGGATTTTTACGATGGGGCTGTCGAACCTGGACTGGAAGTATATCTTGCCGGTTTTCCGCTTGGAGATCCTGAATACTCCCTCAACAAGGGCATTATCTCCAAAGCCAAAGCCAATGGCCAATCCAGTTGGTCTTCGCTGGATTACGTCCTGGAACATGACGCCAATGGCAACCCTGGCAACTCGGGAGGTCCATTGATCACATCTGACGGAAAAGTGGTGGGCATCCATTACGCATCGTTTGAGGATGCCGGCCAATATTTTGCCATCGATACCAAACTTGGCCAACAGGTTATTGATGTGCTTCGAGAAGGCAATGACCAGGATTCGTTGGGTATCAACGGCACAGCGGTCCAAAGTGATGATGGTAGCTTGTCAGGCATATGGGTCGCCTCAGTAGAAAGCGGTTCCGCTGCCGATAAGGCTGGCATCAAACCTGGAGATATCTTGTACCAGGTAGAAAACCTTGTGTTGGCTACCGACGGTACCATGAAAGATTATTGCGACATCCTTAAGACTCACCAGCCTGAAGACGTGCTGGCCATTTCTGTCATCCGCTACGATTCTGGCGAGTTGCTGGAAGGCCAGATCAATGGCCGCGAATTGGAAGTTACTGGCAATTTTGATGGTACCGTCGCTTCTGGTGGAGACAACACCGGTGGGCAACAACCAAGCGGTGATGCCCCCGATTTTTACACCGAAGAATTTGAAGGTGACACTGGCAATTTTTCCTATTTTGAATGGCACGAGCTCGTGAACGACAAGGAAGCCAACCCAACCTATGCACCCTTTACCGATGATGGCAATATGGTCTTCGAATTAAATGACACCGATAAATATGTGTATGTATACTACACACCATTCACCTACACAGATACTTATTTGGAGGTGCAAGCCACCAATCGGGCTTCCAACAGTATAATGACCTCCCTTATCTGCCGATATTCAGATGAAGGCTGGTACGAAATCAATATCCAAAATGATGGCCTATACAGTATTTTGGCATATGTTTTCAGTGATGGCCGTTATTACACCATCGCGAACGGTGGTTCCACTGCCATCAAACAAGGCAAAAGCACTAATCAATACGGGTTCTCCTGTAACGGAGAACAACTAAGCCTGACCGTCAACGGCAAATTGGTCAAGGAAATCTCAGAAACTCGTTTTCAGTTGCAGGAAGGTTTTGCAGGTTTTGGCGTATCATCCCTCAACGCGGTGCCGGTTAAAGTAGAGGTCGACTACTTCACCATAAGCCAACCATAAGCCATTCCTGGGCATTTAAGCATTACAGGGTAGCCATTTATGGGCTACCCTTTTTTTTTACATTTCGCGACGGGATGTTAACATTATTCTATGATTGGTGTTTTATATTCTACCCATACAAAATTAAGCACAAAAGCATTTTCGTACAGGAGCAACAAGCATGGGTAAAATTATTGGTATCGATCTTGGAACCACCAACAGTGTCGTCGCCGTTATGGAAGGTGGGCAACCAACCGTGATCACTACTGCCGAAGGCGGGCGTTTATGTCCGTCGGTAGTAGGTTTCAACAAGAATGGTGAGCGTATGGTTGGCCAAACCGCCAAACGCCAATCCGTAATAAATTCCGAAAATACAGTTTATTCGATTAAAAGGTTCATCGGCCGCCGATATGAAGAAACCGTATCAGAGCGAAAAATGGTCCCATTCCAGATCATTGAAGGACCGTCAGACGATGTTCGGGTAAAGGTACCCGTCACCGGCAAAGAGTACAGCCCTCAGGAAGTAAGCGCCATGATCTTGGCCAAGTTGAAAGCGGATGCCGAAGCATATTTGGGTGAGACCATCACCGAAGCGGTGATCACTGTTCCCGCGTATTTCAACGACACCCAACGCCAAGCCACCAAGGACGCCGGGCGAATTGCAGGTTTGGATGTAAAACGAATTATTAATGAACCAACGGCCAGCGCTTTGGCATATGGCCTGGATAAAAAGGCCAATGAAACCATCCTGGTTTTCGATCTTGGTGGCGGTACTTTCGACGTGTCCATCCTCGAAGTAGGCGATGGCGTCATTGAGGTGAAATCTACCAATGGTGATACCCACTTGGGTGGCGATGACTGGGATCAACGGGTGACCAATTGGGCCGCAGATGAGTTCCAAAAAATTGAGGGGATTGACCTTCGAAATGACCGCCAAGCACTGCAGCGCTTGCGCGAGGCTGCTGAAAAAGCCAAAATTGAACTTTCATCCATGATGGAGACCGAGCTCAACTTGCCTTACATCACTGCAGACGCCAACGGACCCAAGCACCTGGTGCTGAAATTAACGCGGGCGAAATTTGAACAAATGACCAAAGACCTGTTGGATCGATGCGTTCACCCGTTTGAAAATGCCTTGAAGGATGCTGGATTAAAAGCTGGCGACCTTAACGAAGTTGTTTTGGTCGGTGGCTCTACCCGCATGCCAATGGTTTCTGACTTGGTACGCAAGCTTACAGGGAAAGACCCCAACAAATCTGTCAATCCCGACGAAGTCGTCGCGGTTGGCGCCGCCATTCAGGGCGGTGTTTTAGGTGGGGAAGTTCGCGACATCCTATTGCTGGACGTCACCCCGCTATCTTTGGGAGTTGAAACACTGGGCGGTGTAATGACCCGCATGATTGAACGTAATACAACCATCCCTGTGAAAAAGACCGAGACCTATTCCACCGCTGCCGACAACCAAACAGCTGTAGACATCCATATCCTGCAGGGCGAACGCCCAATGGCAGGCGATAACATGTCGCTTGGTCGTTTCCGGCTTGATGGCATCCCACCAGCTCCCCGCGGTGTCCCTCAGGTAGAGGTGACATTTGATATTGACGCAAATGGTATTTTGCACGTTACCGCCAAGGACAAGGCCAGCGGTAAAGAACAAAAGATCACCGTTACCGCTTCTACCAACCTAAACAAATCCGATATTGACCGCATGGTTCAAGAAAGCCAGGCACATGAGGCAGAAGACAAAAAGCGCAAGGAATTGATTGAATCTCGCAATAATGCCGATAACCTGATCTATCAAACCGAAAAAGCCCTTTCTGATCTTGGTGACAAGGTAAGTAGCGGCGAACGCGGCGAAGTTGAAAGCAAAATCAATGATCTAAAAACCCGCCTCTCCAGCGAAGATGCTGAAGGTATCCAGAAAGCTGCCGAAACATTACAGCAAGCCTTCCACGCGCTGAGCCAAAAACTTTATAGCCAACCCGGACAACCCGGCCCTGACATGGGCGGCGGCCAACCTGGCAGCCCTGATGGAGATGTAATTGATGGCGAAGTAAAGGACATGTAACCAGCCAACAGAATTGCAAAAAGCAGGCGCTCGATAGCGCCTGCTTTTTTGATTTGCAAACCTTCAAAAAACCACTAATGACTATCGGCTATAATTTTGACTATGTACAATATTCCAGAAAAATTGCGCAAGCCGTTATTGATTCTTGCGATCTTGTTCTTGGTTTTGTTGGCACTCAACCTGCCCACATTGTGGTCAAAGATTTCCAATCGGATCGACACTTTTCGCACCCAGGTCACCTACCTGATCGACCCGCCAGACCAGGCGGTTTTCATTCCAGCCCAAGCGGGAACACAAATTGCCAACCAGATTACAAGTACTCCAAAGGCCACTCAGTTACCCGGCAATGCAAGCATCACCCCTGCCAAAACAGCCACTGTCTTACCGGCCACCACTCCCTTGCCTACTTCCGCCATCCTTTCAGGTGTTGTCTATGTTGACCAACATAATCGATGGAATTATTGTGGCCCAGCAAACCTTACCATGGCGTTAAACTTTTGGGGCTGGGAAGGAAACCGCGATGACGTTGCCAAAATTGTAAAACCGGGTGAGAATGACCCAAAACTCGATTTTATCCAACGCGGGAAGGCAGATAAAAATGTTATGCCTTACGAAATGGTCGATTTTGTCAACAACGAAACAGACCTGAACGCCTTTCAGCGTTATGGGGGACGCGCAGATCTATTAAAAAAATTTCTATCTAATGGCATACCCGTGGTGATTGAAAAAGGCTACTACGAACGCGATTACACCGGCAAGACCACTTGGATGGGGCACTACCTATTTGTAACTGGTTACGATGATTCGCAAGGTGTTTTCATAGTTCAAGATGCCTACCTAAAACCTGGCCAAAACGTACAAGTAAAATACGCGGACTTCGATGAAGGTTGGCGATCCTTTAATTACCTCTTTATGTTGGTTTACCCCAATGATAAGCAATCGATCGTACAAGACCTGGCGGGAGAATTGATCGACTTGGACACTTCCGCAAGGGTTTCGTTAGCACGCGCGCAAAATGACGTAGTTGGAGCAACTGGAATGGATGCGTTTTTTGCCTGGTTCAATATTGGTACCAGCCATGTACAGCTAGCCGAATATAACGATGCTGCCACCGCGTTCGACAAGGCATTCCAAATCTACGCTCTCTTGGATGAATCAGACGTTCAACGGCCCTATCGGATGATGTGGTACCAAACCGCGCCTTACAAGGCTTATTATTACACTCAAAGGTATCAGGATGTGATCGTGTTGGCGAACACGACCTTAAACGAAACCCTCGACAAGCCAACCCTGGAAGAAAGTTTATATTGGCGGGCCATGGCTGAGATCGCCATAGGAGATCGGTATGCAGGCGTATCTGACCTGCAAAAAGCCGTTTATTACAATCCAAACATGACCATTGCTATCAACCAACTTTTAGAATTAAACGCTTCAACGGTGCCCTAATGAAAATTGTCCACTTTGCCGATGCCCATATCGATATCAGCCAATCTGGCAAGGTCGATCCAATCACAGGAATCCCATTAAGGGTTCAAGATTTTTTAAGATCGCTGGATGTGATCGTCGATACCGCCATCACAGAAAAAGCCGACTTGGTGTTGTTTGCGGGCGACGCTTATCGCGATCGCACCCCTTTGCCAACCTATCAGAGAGAATGGGAGAAGCGCGTCCTTCGCTTGTCTCAAGCGAAAATCCCAACAATCCTGCTTACTGGCAACCACGATATGCCCAAATCATCAACCAAAGCGCATGCATTGGAAGAATTTGAAACTCTCCAAATCCCTTACATTCATATTGCATCCAAGGTAAAAATGTTAACCCCGCACGAGCTTGGATTGCCGATCCAAGTGATCACCTTGCCGTGGTTGTACCGCTCCCGCACAGATATGTACCGGCAAACTACCCCCAACGCATTAAATGACCTGGATGCCCAAATGGAAGACGCCGTTTCCGAGGTTCTAAATTCCTTTTTAACCAGGCGCGATGAAGCCCTTCCAACCATTTTGTTGGCCCATGCCGCCATCACTGGGGCAAGCATTGGTGATGAAAGGGAATTGATGCTGGGTGGCGATTTTCAATTGCCCCCAGGGCTGGTAAAAGACCCGAGATTGGATTACGTTGCGTTGGGGCACATCCATAAAGCCCAAAACCTTAACGGGCCAGGTCCAGACCAGGATAACAAAGCCAACAACCATCCACCGGTAATTTATCCCGGCTCAATTGAGAGGGTGAATTTTGGTGAGCGGAGTGATGCCAAATACTTTGTAATCGCCGACGTTGGTGTTGGGGTTACCAACATAGAATGGCGCAAGCTTGTTAATGTGCGCCCTTTCATCAAATGTGTCATTAAGATCGATCCCGCCACTCACCCAACCGATCAGATCCTCGCCAATTTGCCACCCAGAGAAGAGATCAATGGGGCTGTCGTCCATATCCATGTCGATTTTCCACCGGGAACCCAGGGCGGGATAGACGAAGGGCGCGTCATTGATCATTGTTCCAATGCTTTCGATCTGCGCTTCACAACTCGAATGCAACGTGAAGTTCGATCACGCCTGGCACAGGATGAGAATACAACCGCGATGAGTGACCTGGATTTATTTGGCCGTTATCTGGACGAGCACAAGAACACAGCTTACGATCGCGAAAAACTCACCAACCTGGCAATGACGATACTCGCAGGAGATGCGGGGGGAGACGCGGAATGAAGTGGATTTACATTTCACCCCACTTTGATGACGCGGTACTTTCATGCGGCGGCTTGATCGCTTTTCAGGCTGCCAGTGGTTTAAATGTGGAAATATGGACGGTCACCTCAGGCGTTCCATCCATCACGGAAGGTTCAGTACTGATGCGGCAGGTACAAGATCAATGGGGCATTGATTCACCCGCTGAGGCTGTTTTAGCCCGCCAAATTGAGGAAAATAGAGCGGTTAAGCGGGTCGGCGCCAGTGGTTTTGGTTTTGGCCTGTTGGATTGCATATATCGGGCTGATGAACGTGGCAATTTCCTCTATCAGGGCATCTTCGACCAAATTCACCCAGATGAAGTTATGTTGCCGCATCAGATCGCCGATCGGATCAACCACAAACTTGGTCACAACGATATCGTTGTTTTTCCATTGGCGATTGGTAGCCATATCGACCACCGCTTGGTACATTTGGCAGCAAAATTTGTTGAAGCCAAAAAGCTTTATTACATCGACATCCCTTACTTCTTCAAGGAAGATCGTAATTTAAGCAGCCTTCGGGAATCGGGTATCGAAAAAAACATCGCATTCCCGATCAATTTCGTCACAGATTGGGTTGATGGGATCTGGGAGTACAGGTCACAAATTTCTTCACTGTTCGAAAGCAGGTCAGACTTGGAAGCCAAAATATCCAGCTATTATGGCCAATTTAACGGTACTTCTCTTTGGGAAGTGCCCGAAAACCCCATGCAAGGCGAAATTTGTTAGAATAGCCTACAACCATTTACAGAATTGTGAGTCCCAAAATGCATATTGCCGACATTTTGACCCATGACAAGGTCCATTTCTCATTTGAGTTTTTTCCACCCAAAACGGATGAAGCTTCGAATGCACTGTTCGAGACCATTAAACAGTTGCTTCCGATCGATCCATCCTTCGTGAGTGTTACTTACGGCGCGGGTGGTTCAGGGAAACGATACACCCAGGAGCTGGTTGTTCGGCTGCGCAGAGAAACCCCCCTCAACATTGCTGCCCACCTAACTGCCATTGGCGCCAGCCAGGCGGATATAAAAGAGCAGATGGACAAGTATGTTGAGGCTGGCATTGACAATGTGGTTGCCTTGAGGGGGGATCCGCCCAAGGGTAGTGGGGCTCAATACCAACCCGGTGAAAAAGGTTTTATGTACGCGGCAGAGATGGTGGCATACATCAAAAAAAATTATCCACGAGTGGGTATTGGTGTCGCAGGATTTCCTGAAGGGCACCCCGAAACACCCAACCGGTTAAAAGAAATGGACTACCTCAAAGCCAAGGTAGATTCTGGGGCTGATTACATTTGCACCCAGCTTTTTTTCGATAACCACGTTTTTTACGATTTTTGCGAACGCTGCCAGCTGGCTGGAATCAATGTACCTATATTGGCAGGCATTATGCCGGTTACAAGCCTTCAGAGCCTGCACAAAATTGCCGATCTGGCGTTGGGGAGCCACATTCCGGCAAAATTGTTGCGGGCAATTTCCCGGGCCGAAAATGATGCCGCTATCGAAAAGATCGGTACCCATTGGGCAACAGAACAAGTATTTGACCTCTACGATAACAATATTCACGGCATCCATTTCTACACCCTGAATCACTCCAAGGCAACGATCAAGATTTGCCAACGGCTCGGCCTGAGCATCCCCTGAGATCATTCACCTTCACCTGGCGCTTTACTTGGGCAAATATAGAGTAAATTAGCATAAATTATGGTAGAATTGCTTGAATTAAAAAAGCATGGTCCATTGTTTGCATCCCGAACGTAGGGGTGCAAAAATTCTTAAATAGGGTAAATTATGCCTGCTACATACCTAACACAATCTGGGTTCAATAAATTACAGGAAGAACTGGATTTCCTGCGCAACACCAAACGCAACGAGGTTGCAAAACGCCTTCATGAAGCAATGGAAGGCGGTGAGCTGATTGAGAATGCCGAATATGAAGATGCCAAGAACGAGCAAGCCTTCACAGAAGGGCGCATCCAGGAATTGGAATTAATGCTTGCCGCGGCTCAAATCATCAACCTCGATCCATCCCACCAAGACCCTTCCAACGTATCTGTGGGTGATACAGTTGAAATTGAAGAAGAAGACGGCAGTGTCGCGGAATATACCATCGTTGGCGCCGCTGAAGCTGATCCTCGGTCAGGGAAGATTTCCAACGAATCTCCTTTGGGGCGCGGGTTGCTCAATAAAAAACCAGGTGATGTTGTAAATATCGATGCACCTGATGGCGCTTTTAAGGTAAAGATCCTCAAGACCACCTGATCGCCGGGGCAGAAAATACTCAGCCCCGCGGGCAGTCGTATCGCGACTGCCAAACGCGGGGCTTTTTAATCCTAAGTTAGGAAATGATTATGGCTGAATACAACTCATTGGAATTGATCCGTCTTCAAAAGATTGAAGAATTAAAAAGTGAGGGCATCGAACCTTACCCTACCCGCGCAAACCGTACCCACACCGCGGCACAAGCTATTACCCTTTTTACCGAAACTGAACAAGACGGTCCGGAATCGCAGCCCGTCATTACCCTGGCCGGGCGTATCCGTGGTATCCGTTCGATGGGAAAACTAACATTTGCACACATTGAGGATGGCAGCGGCCGCATCCAACTTTTCTTGCGTATCAATGAGATAGGCGCGGAAGCCTTGGCGTTCTTCGACAAAATGATGGATATTGGCGACTTCATGGAAGCTGAAGGAAAGCTGATGAGAACCAAAACCGGCGAGATCACCCTGCATGTCGCTCGTTTTTCCTTGTTGGCCAAAAGCATTTCACCATTGCCTGCAGACAAGGATGTAACCCAGGAGGATGGTTCGGTTATACGTTATGCAGCGTTGGAAGGTATAGAGTTGCGTGCCCGGCAACGCTATGCCGATTTGGCAGTCAATCCAGAAGTCCGGGAGACCTTTCGCAAGCGGGCAAAAATTATCAGCAGCCTGCGAAGATTTTTGGACAACCACGATTTCCTTGAAGTTGAAACACCGATCTTGCAACCCATTTATGGCGGTGCGAACGCCCGGCCTTTCACTACCTTCCACAACCAATTAAAACAACAACTTTACTTGCGCATTTCGTTTGAGTTATACCTGAAACGATTGTTGGTTGGCAATTTGGAACGGGTGTACGAAATTGGCCGAGACTTTCGAAATGAAGGTGTGTCTTTTAAGCACAACCCGGAATTTACCCAATTAGAGTTTTATTGGGCATATGCCGACTACCTGCAAGTAATGGACCTGACTGAACAAATGATCTCCTATACAGCCAAGGAAGTGACCGGTAGTTATAAGGTGACCTATCAAGGCAAGGAACTTGATTTTTCTCCACCCTGGAAACGAATTGAAATGCGCCAGGGGATCCTCGACGTCACCGGAATTGACATCTACGCGCATAGTCAGGCGGCCGATCTCGAAGCCGCCATTCGTGCAAAGGGCTATCATCCCCCGGCAAACACTACCCGCGGAAAGTTGATCGATTACCTCGTCGGGGAATTCCTGGAGCCCACCTTAATTCAACCGACTTTTATCTACGATTATCCGAGAGATATTTCTCCCTTGGCAAAATCAAAACCCGGTGACCCTTTGACGGTTGAACGGTTTGAAGGGTATGCCGCAGGTTTTGAGTTGTGCAATGCATTCACCGAGTTGAATGACCCATTGGACCAAGAACAAAGGTTTATTGAAATGGGGCGAGATTACACCGCTGAAGATGAGGAATTAAACTTACTGGATGAAGACTACCTGCGGGCAATGCGTTATGGAATGCCACCCAATGGTGGGTTTGGCATGGGCGTGGACCGGTTGACCATGTTGCTTACCAACAAACACTCGATACGCGAAGTCCTTTTATTCCCCCACCTGCGTAGCGAAGAACAAAGCGGCTCTGATTCGACTGGAAATTGATCCCAGTTTAAACTCTTTTTACCGAATGAAACTCCCCCTTCGAATAGTTTTCAGGGGGAGTTTCATTTGGGGAAGTAGCCAGGTAATGTATCTTTTTCCAATCCCACGGAATTCATCGCCTTCAGTGCCCCCAAACCAATCCTTGAACCATCCTGACACCAACGTATAAACAAGGTCCGATCGTAAAACCCTTGTTGGCTATAAGGGAGGTTAAATTGAAATCATATTCGATCAATCAGATGGTCGATCTTCCTTTTAACTCCAGGTTCGATCCGCTATGCTTGGTCATACACCAACGCTACCTCTGGGTGTAGTATTGTTTTTAATCTTAATCAAGTGGCAGAAGAAAATTTTTAAAATAAAAACCGCTTTTCGATCGGCCCTGATCGATAGCGGTTTTTCATTGGAGAATGTTAACCATTATTATACAGACAAAATTTAGGAGGAAATAAAAATAAGATTAAGGTTTGGTGAGAGTTTCATGTTTCCAGCCCGAAAAATCGATCAGGTTAGATCCACCCACGAACTCTCGCAATATTGAATTGTCGGGGATCAAGTCCGGCTGCATCGGTAAAAACCACTCCAAAAATGCCAGCAATCTTTTTGCCTCAATGTACTCCGCTGTACCATGGGGTACTTGTCGAAGCAATGGCTCTACCATTGGTTTTAAGATGGCCAATTCATACACCAGTGCTGAGTTGAACATAATATCCGCGTTATCCTGGTAGGCAAATATATGTTTTTCCTCACCACGACGAACCGACTCCCACATGCCAATGGTTTGCGCAGCCGAGTAGCCACGGTGAGAATTGTCACGAACGATCCTGCGCAATAATCGTGTATCGGTGGTGGAGACACGATTGTGGTAATCCAGATTCAGTTGGGTCAGAGCGGAAATATAAATCTTGTATGACCTTCCATACAGGTACGGCGGAATGAGCTGCGGATTCAATCCATGTATGCCTTCCAGGATCAACATTTGGCCGGGTCGCAAGGTCACTTCTTCGCCTAACTCTTGCCGGCCATTCACAAAGTTAAACTTGGGCAGCCGAACAGCTTGGCCATTGATCAGCTTGGTAAGGTGTTCACTCAATTTGGGCAGGTCAATGGCATTGATGTCTTCAAAATCATAATTTCCCTCAGAATCTTTGGGCGTTTTTTCACGGTCAATAAAATAATTATCCAGCTCCAATGGAAAAGGTGAGATCCCCAGGCTCAGCAATTGAACCGTTAATCTACGAGAAAAGGTGGTTTTACCAGAGGAAGTAGGACCTGAAACCAGAATGACCTTGTTGACATCCTTCCGATCTGAGATTTGGCGAGCAATGTTGGTGATCTGTTGTTCATGAAAGGCCTCAGAGACAAGTACCAACTCTTTGCCTCTGTCTTTGGCGATCGAATCGTTGAGAGCACCAACGTTATCGATCCCAAGTGCCTTAAGCCAATCGCCATAAATTTTAAAGGTTCTTAGTAATGCGGGGAATTGTTCAACATGGTCGGTTTTTGTGGGTGTGTGCCGTTTTGGGTACCGCATGATGAAACCGCCGTTTGCAATAGCAAGGTCGAACCATTTGAGGAAACCGGTACTGGGTACCATGTATCCGTGATGATAATCGGTATAGCTGCCCAAAGTGTAGACAGTTACGTGTTCCTTGGTGCGATATTTGAGGAGATCAACTTTATCCATTTCATTGGCAGCGCTAAACATTTGAATAGCATCTACCAGCGAGATTTCTTTTTTGTCGAAAGGGAGGTCCATGGATACCAATCGATTCATTTCAGTTTTTAAGCTTGACAGTTCCCCCGAATCGAGAGGCTTTCTTCCACCTACATGGCAATAATACCCACCTGGATAAACCGAGTGGTCAATGTGAAGGGTAGCCCCTGAAAACAAATTATTGAAGGCGGCGCTTAATAAAAAAGAAAGCGAACGTCTGTAAATTCTGGCTCCATCCGCATCACTCATCAGCACCAAAGAAAGAGTGGATTCATGATGAACAGGAGTGGTTAGTTCCTGCAATTCTCCATTCAGGATCGCCCCCACTGCCGGCGCAGGCATGGATAAAGCACCCGCCAGAATGAACTGCTGAATGGTCGATCCTCGTGGGCCTTCCATTGTGCCAACACCATCAATGTGGAGTTGAACGGTATGGGATGGTTCAACCCAGGTTATTGTCATGTTCAGCCAATTTCCTTCAGCAATTCTTGAACATTATTTGCATATTTTTCCAGCGGTATGCTTCCATCCGTCAGGCCAGCAAGGATATCGCGAAGGCTGCCATTTACAGGGGTTGCAACTCCGCAGCCCTGGCCTGCTTTTGAAACCGCCCCATTCAAGAAATCCACTTCACTTTTTTTACGGCCGCTATATAGGTCAATGTGAAAGGAGGGCATTTTCGCTCCTCGCCCGCTACCGATGGCTTGCTTAAGGAACGGTTGCGAGAGCCACAATGGTAACCCCATGGCAAAGGCAAGCGCCTTTACAGGGGTGCCGGGTAAATTCACCACCTCAATGCCAAGCTTGCGCATCACTTCCAGGCATTCACGAATCTGGCGAATTTCGATATTGGCGGTAACCGAGTTGGCAAAAATTTGCGCGGGGGTTTGATTTAGGATCGCGGATGTTGCGTTTGCGAGCAAATTTGTGAGCATTTTTGACCACTTCATGGCCCTTGCATCGGCGAATATCTTCGGGTTGAGGTATGCAACATCCATTGCCTCTAACAACTTCTCGGACATTGGATGTCCATGCGCGATACCCACACCCCGCAATTTTTCAAGCACAATCGAACCAACATCTTTTCTGCCGATCGCGGAGGTGACTGTTCCAAATAACACATTATCTGAACCAACAAAACCTGCGATCACCTCTTCGTTTGAGACGCCATTTTGCAGGCACAGAATTGGTGGCAGTTTGGCTGCCAATTTTCCCAACCCAGCCAGAACAGGTTCTGTATCGAAGGATTTCAAGGCAAACAATGCGACATCAAACGGCCCAAGTTCCATAGCTGCTTCCAAGCTATCAACAAATTGAACTTGTGGCACCGTAAGATGGATCAGACTGTGTTCTTTCCGGCGAGGATCTATCCCCAGGTCCAAACTGATGCCATTTTGGGCCAATTTATGGCTTGCAGCGGGTTGTTCGATGAAAACAACACGATGGCCAGCGGCAGCCAATGAGCCGCCTATGTAAGTTCCGATTGCGCCAGCCCCAAAGGAGAGCACATTTAGTGGTTGAAAATTATTCATAAAAATTTTGGGTCCCGTTGTAATGTGAGGCGTAAACCCTGCTCGAAAGAAATGGAGGGTTTAAAATTTAGTTTTTGTCGGGCAAGTTTGATATCGGCACACATCCGGGATACACCGGGTGATACGCGAGGGTTGTAGATCACTTCAAGTTTTTTGCCTGCGACCCGTGAAGCAAGCTTGACCAACTCGGCCACCGAAAACTCCTTGCCGCTTCCAACATTGATCACCAATCCATCTAAATTGGGCGCGGTTGAAGCGGCAACCAAAGCTGAAATGATGTCATCAAGATAGATATAATCCCTCGTTTGCGTCCCATCCGCATGGACCACGATGGACCCATGGCGAAGTGCTTGGTTAAGGATATATGGAACGACGGGAGGGTACGACGGGGGTAAATTTTGGCCGGGCCCAAATGCGTTAAAAACGCGCAGAGCGATGGTTTCAATTCCCCATAATTTTCCACATGTACGCATGTAATATTCTGCCGATAATTTGCTTACCGCATAAGGCGATTTTGGGTTTGGAACCATAGATTCCAGCAATGGCTGGCTTCCTTGGTCTCCATAAATCGCCCCTGATGAGACTAGAACGACCCGCCGAATGCCTACATCACGAATGGCTTCCATCAACGAAACGGTTCCACCCACATTCACATCGTTGTATTCACGCGGATAATGCATCGATTCTTGTACTGATACGCGCGCCGCCAGGTGGAATACACAATCCACTTCCTGGAGCAAGGTCCATAACTTGGGCCTGTCCAAAACGTCTCCGCGCGTAAAGTGAACATCCGGGATCAAGGACTGAGGATTGCCAGCAGAAAGGTTATCGATTCCCCGAACCTGATGTCCTTCCCGGGCTAATTGGTTGGCAAGAGCTGAACCAATAAACCCCGCCGCGCCGGTGATGAGAAAATTCATGAGGTTTGCTCCATGGTTGGTAGCCAAATTATAGCATCTACCCAGGAAGTACCAATTTTTATGCGTTTATCCTTTGTAATGGTATCCTGCACCAGCCATTGCCTGTTGTAACAACTTCAAGCAGGTTGGGCCAACCCCATGTAAAGACGCGACTTCCTTTTCCGTAAACCGCTTCAGGTCTTCAAGCGTCAAAATTCCGGCAGATGCCAAACCTCTTTTGGCCGGATTCGAGATCTTCCCGGGCAAGGGTGTTAAAGATCGGCTTTCCATTGGGTGTTTCGCCCTTAGTGCCAAACCCCGAATAATATCCCTACCAGGATATGATTCACCAAATGGTTTCCCACTTCAATCGCCCAAATCTTAAATCCATGCCCGGCAAACATTTTGTTGACCAAATATGTAGGCGCGATAAAACCTAACCACAGCATAAATCCAGAAAGCGCGCCGCTAAAAGCGGTAGGTTGGCCTGCCGTCATTAGCTTTCCCATTGCCGGTACCATCAACGCCATCGCAACAGCCTGGATCACTGAAGAGAGGAGTACCATAGCGAAAACAATTTTCATGTTATCGCCGCCAGGTTTGTGGTTTTCATTTTTCCTGATCGATTCCCACCAAACAGGGAAAAAAGTCTTTGGTCCATACCACAAAGAGCCGCTCGCAATAATGATCAGGGTTGCGACAAGGATCGCGAAAAAATTTAATGAAGCAATGTCCATGGTTAATCCTCCGAAAGGGTTTCGTCGCCGCGAGTATACCGTAACCGAACCTCCGTGTCCAATCCTATTCAGTTAACCAGGTTTGGTTGTATGCTTGCTGCTGGCCAATGAACATGGAAAGTTGGGCTTGATGTTCCTGAATATGGCGGATATTATCAATGATGAGATCGAAAGCTGATAATTGAAACCCCCAGGAAAAATGGCACATCATCGCCGCGGTTTTCAAGTCAAGGTCCAGTAGCCTGATAGCGGCTTTTCCCTTTATGTAGGTACTATAACCTGCCAGGTCTTGTTTCATGAGGACCTTTGCTGGAGGTACCCCCGCGGGATTCAACTCATCCAAATTATAGGGAGGTGGTGGCATAAATCCCACATCCGAAGTTCCCAGGTACATGTCGGTAAAAAATAAGGTGTGATAGGCTATATACCAAGGTTGCGAAAATACAGAATCTCTTCCCTCCGTCGACCACATCGGCGTTTGCCATAGGAGGTCAGGAACACTTTGCATCGCATTATCAAACATGCCTATCGCGGCCGAAAACTGCCGGTGTAACACCAATCCAACCATCCCCTCAGATTGGGTTATTAAATCATCAGGCATATTCCATCGCAGCAACATATCCACGCTCCAAGGCCAGGTAATTGCTGGGAAGCAATTTATGATGCCGCTCTGGCAAGTGAGCCTTGAGTGAATTCTTGACGTCACCGATCTTTAGCTCGGGTAATTTGGTAAGTAAGGCACCCACTGTTACCATATTCATCAGTTTCTTGTCACCGATCTCTTCGGCGATCTTGCTGGCAGGGATGAATATCTGCTGAATATCAGTTCGAACTGGCCTCCTATCCACCAAAGACGCGTTGATCACCGCTACCCCGCCGGGCAAGATCATTGGTTCGTACTTGTCGTATGAAGGTAAATTAAGTAATATTGCCAATGGGGGTACTTCTACCAGCGGAGAGCCGATCTCTTCATCGGCGATAACAACCGTACAATTGGCGGTGCCACCACGCATTTCTGGCCCATAGCTTGGTATCCAAGTCACCTCCATTTTTAAGTCCATGGCAGTGTACGCCAAAATCTGCCCGGCAAATAAAACTCCTTGCCCGCCAAAACCCGCAATCAGGATCTCTTTTTGCATTATATTGCCTCGAATAATTGCTATTATTACAAACGCAGATCGCCGACAGAAAGGCTGATCTTATAATCACCCAGCGGATACACCGGGATCATGTGGTCTTCAACCCATTGGCAGGAATCGACTGGATTTATGCCCCAGTTTGTAGGACAAGTGGACAATAATTCCACCATTGAAAAACCTAACCCACGCATTTGGGTTTCGAACGCAGTCCGGATGGCTTTTTTGGCCTTGCGGATATTCGCGGGATCGTGCAGAGAACGCCGTACAACATAACTCGCCCCGTCCATTTTGGCGATCATCTCAGACATTCGCAAAGGGAAACCCGATAATTCGACATCTCGCCCATTGGGAGAGGATGTGGTCCGTTGCCCTGGCAAGGTGGTTGGGGCCATTTGACCACCGGTCATCCCATAGATTGCGTTATTTAGGAAGATGACGGTGATATTCTCACCTCGACCGGCAGCATGCATGATCTCAGCCATTCCAATCGAGGCCAAATCACCATCGCCCTGATAAGTGAAAACGCACCGATCTGGCAATACCCGTTTGATGCCGGTTGCCATCGCGGGAGCGCGCCCGTGAGCGGCTTCTACAAAATCAGTATCAAAATAGTTGTACGCAAAAACCGAGCAACCTACAGGGGCGACACCGATCGTGCGGTCAACGATGTTCATTTCCATCAGTGTTTCCGCTATCAGGCGATGGGCAGTGCCGTGCGTACAGCCGGGGCAATAATGAGTCGATGTCTCGGTAAACGCCTGGGGTCGGGAAAATACCATGTTTTCTGGTTTTACTAAGGTAACCATTCATTCTCCTGTCAGATTTTTGCTAAAGCCCGATCAAGCCACGCTTTGCGTGGATCGGTGACCAGCTTGGAATCGGATACGATCATGCGATTGATCTCACGTTCTACATCCTCGGGAAAAGGAACGACCCCTCCCGGACGGCCATAAAAATGGACCGGGGATTGCCTTCCAACCGCTATCAATACATCATCCAACATTTGGCCCTGGCTCATTTCCACAACCAAAATACCTTTCATTCGACCAGCGAGAAGTGACAGAATTTCATCGGGGAATGGGCTGACTGTGATCGGACGTAACAAGCCAACTTTGACGCCATTGGCGCGGAATTTGCGCACCGCTGAAAGGGCAACCCTGCCTGCGGTACCAAAACCAACCACCAAATATTCGGCATCATCCAGGTAGTATTCCTTAAATCGAATCTCGTTTTGCTTGATCTGATACCAGGTATTCAACATTCGCAGATTGGCTATTTCTTCATCTAACGGATTAATATAAATGGAAGTCAGAATACGTTTTGGGCGGCTGTTCTCTCCCCTGCCCCGAATTGCCCAGTCGTAATCTTGGCGAACAACCGGTCGCATTTCAGGTAATTCTGCCGGTTCCATCATTTGGCCAACTGATCCATCCGCGAGAACAAAAACCAAATTGCGGTATTTCTCCGCCAAGTCAAATGATAGTACCGTCAGGTCAATGGCCTCTTGCACGGAAGCCGGTGCCAACACTATTGGATGGTAATCCCCATGCCCGCCACCACGAACTGCCTGATGATAATCACTTTGGGCAGGGGCAATATTGCCCAGGCCAGGCCCGCCACGCATAACATTGATCATTACAGCTGGCACTTCTGTGCCCGCGATGTATGAAAGTCCTTCTTGCATCAACGATACACCCGGGCTTGATGAGGATGTCATTACCCGTACGCCTGTACAAGCCGCTCCGTACACCATATTAATTGCCGCTACTTCACTCTCTGCCTGAACAAACGCCCTGCCCAGTTCAGGCATCCGTTTGGCCAAGTGCTCCAATACCTCGGTTTGGGGGGTAATAGGGTAGCCAAAGTATGCTTCCAAACCAGCCCGGATGGCTGCTTCCGCCATCGCCACATTTCCTTTGATCAATTCTTTCGCCATTGATTTTCACTCCCCACGATAGGAATACATAACGATTTTTCCCAAAATAGAGTTCAAGCTGGCCTGCCTTTGACCACTTCACGGTAGACAGTGATCGCCGAATCTGGACAGACCAACGCACAAATTGCACATCCTGTGCAACCTTCTTTTACGATATAAGCCGGGTGAAAACCTTTCGTCGTCAACCGGTCCATATTCAGATCAATTACTTCTTGAGGGCAAGCATGTACACACAATTCACATCCCTTGCAATACATGTCTGACACTTCAATCCAACCATTAACAGACATAACAATTAGGCTCCTTTGAAAAAACTCTACTTATCATTATCAACAATGGTAACCACATAGCAAAGTAAAAAAATCACAAACAAGCTCAACAATCATCACGAATTAAATTATAGTACAGGTGCCGTTTTTAGAAATGTAATATGAGTTTAATCATCCAATTGCTCAACAATAAAGGCGCGATATGGCTGATTGTTTCGGCAGGTATAATTACGCTGTCATCCACTTCAAACAAGGCCATTTCTCAGTGAAACGTACAAATCGAATCTCTATCCTTCTCACTTCTATCATTCCAATTTTTGGGTTAATCCAGGTTTCTGGTAAATTTTTGGGGCCAAAGGCTGCTTTTGACATTACTACCCCCAAATGGGCTTTTGCCTACCTCTTTTTCATCCTGCTTGCAGCATTGGCTTTGTTCCTTAGTAATCATCATTCCATTCAGGACCAGAAAAATTCATTCTTTTCTGGTCTAAATTCCTACATTTCAACACTACCCACCACGCTCCGTGTTTTGGCAATGGCACTGTTCGCAGCAATGGTCTTTGCCTTGATCTTGTTCACACCTTTATCACTTTTTTTTGCCTTGTTTGCCAATGGATTTTTTACCCAATTCAGCCTGCTGCTTACCCTGGTTGCCCTGGGTGAACGACTCACTGGGCAAACGAATGTGGCGCGGATCGTACCGCGGAATTGGATCATTGCGTTTTCTCTGTACATCCTGGTTTTCATCGGCGGGGTGCTTGGCGGAAATTATCCCTTCCAAGTATGGTCATGCTGGCTTCTGGCTACAGTTTTATTAACCGCAACCTGTACCCATCACTGGTGGAGGGTGACTGCCGACGTGCAAGACCAAACATTCGATCAGCTTTTTGTCTTATTGCTGTTGGTTTTCGCGCTGGCGTTTTTTGTTTTTTTACAAACGGTCATAACAGGCGCATGGTCTTTGCCGAGTATCATGGATGAAGGCTCCTACGGAATTAAAGGCTTATTATTCACTTCTGGCCAGTATTCCCCCTATCAGGATTATGGTCCCTGGACCAACAAGATGCCGCTGTCTTTTCTGTTGCCAGGCATCATCCAACAAATTTTTGGTGCTGGCATCCTTACCTTGCGCATGGCAAGTTTGGCAATGCTTGTGGCCATAGCAATATTGCTTTTCCAAATCGGGCAACGGATTTGGCCGACCTATGGTGGCTTGGCTGCTTCGGCGTTTTTTATGTTAAACCCGGCCTTGGATAATTTTTATAATTTGGGCAACTCGCAGATCTACACTGCAACCTTGCTCACATTATCGTTATATTTTGCGCTCCGCAAAAATGGATCCATCACTTCCTTGGTGATCAGCAACATGCTCGCCTCAATTGTTGTCTTAACCCGCGAGAATATGGCAATATACCTTGCCGGATTGAACCTTTACATCCTTTGGAAATTGGGATGGCGCCGTGCCATTCCGGTCATACTTGCTGGGATAATGGTTTTTGGGGTTGGCCACGCTGCGTACTGGCCTGGGATCTTAAAGGTCTGGGCCAAGTGGTTACCAAAAGCAATCACCCCATTTTTGGATGCTTACAGATACACCGGTGGTGGCACTGTTAGCTGGAAACTGATCGGGGCAAGTGTCGACGCAATTTCTGTGGCAAATAGCTTTTTACAGGGAATCGCCAGTAATTTTTTTGCTCTGGCGGGGTTGATAATGTTGCCCATTGTAGCCAATTGGAAGGGGTTTCAAAAGTATCATTTTTATAAAGAAATCGTTTTTTTGGCAGGCACTTTGGTTGTACTCAACCTCGCCCACGGTGTGATCACACTCAATGATGGGTCTTGTATTTATTGTTTTTCTGGATACCTATCCTTTTATTTGCCGATGGGTATTGTGCTGACAGTGATGATGTTGCCCTTGGTTGACCCGATTTTTGGAAAAACAAAGGCGCTCTTGTTCACTATTATTGGCGCCATATTTACACTCAGCAATTGGTTTATTCACCGGCAATCGCTCGAGAGTTTGTTTTATTTCAAGATTCCTTCTTTGGCGGGCAAGGCTGGGGTGCAACCGTTGTTCGTTTGGGCAAGGGAGAACTTTGGCGTTGGCTTAGAAGATGCCAAGATCGCATTTCCATTGGCATTTGGCACTGCCATCTTTTTGTCAATTTTGTTGATATTTTTGGTAGCCAATGGCAACTATTCAGGAAAACCCCAAAAAGGGGTTTCTGTACAGATTTTGATATTAATCTGCATGCTGGGCTTTCCGCCCTTCACCAGTGTTTGGATGCATTCGAGGCATAATAGCCAATCTTGCCGTGGGGATGTCATCTTGGCGCACTCCAGGGTAGATGCTGAACTGAAGCAGGTGATACCAGCTGGCAGCAAGGTCTATTGGTTAGGCGAATCCACCACTCCATTCCTAACCATGGATGTGAAAATTTTTCCGCAACAGATCAATGATGGGTTCTCATATAAAGTGGGCAGCAATAGTCAGATCGCAGAAAAATACGGCTTTTGGAACGAGGAGATCTCAGCCAGGTGGGCGCAGGAGGCTGATTTCTTAATGATCGAGGAAAGATATTTGGGGAACCCGATCCTTCAAAGTTTTGACCTGGCCAAGTTTACCCAAATCGCCAGTACCTCAAAATTGGACCCTTGCGACAAATCATCCAGATATCTGATCTTCAGACCTTGATCAGCCTTTGACCGGCAAATTCTTGAGTACAAAAAAGCCCCGGCTTAAAAACCTTCGCCTGGTATTAACACAGTACCCACGGCTTGCCATTTTGTTTGCAGTCTCAGTGAACCAACGACCATTCCCCCATGCTTGCTGATGCCTTTCATCGCGGGCAGCTTGTTTCCAGTCCTCAAAAAAGGAATGGATCCATTCGCCTTCCACCATGTGGTGAATATAATTTTTGGGCAAAACAGGTTGGAAATTTGCCGGATCAAAGCCCCCCTTTAGGTTGCCATAAAAAACCAATGCTTCCTGTTTCCAATGGCCATCTCTCATTCTCAGCAAATTACTGACCCATATAGAGCCATTCGGATTGGATGTTCCCTCCAATAACACCCCTCCTTCAACCACATTTCTGGAGAGCGCTGTCCAGGATGGCTCCACTTCTTCTTCATTGTATTGACGCAGCACATTGAACGCGCGAATTCCTCGGATGTATTCCCCCGTTCGAACAGGAATATTGAACCCACCCAATCTGAAATCAACGGTCTCAGATCGGTATGGGAGGGCTACCGAAACACGGTCCGGATCTATCTCAACTCCAACAAGCTTTAATGTAGGGTTGATCAGATGAAACCTGTCAGCCAATTCAAGGGTGGTCATTGGGCCAAAACCATACCCTAAATCAACAAAGATGGAGTCATCACCAGCACCCAATAACTGCGGGTCATAGATCATCAGAAAATGGTCAGTTTGCCTCAATCGGTTTTGGGCTGTTTTTCCGCGGGTGATCACCCCCTGCGGTTTTTTTGGGAGAAAACCTGGATGTTTTGTTGCCATGGTTAAAGAACAAGGGTAGCCTTTGTTATTTCAGGCTACCCTATCCTCGATCGATTATTGGATCAATCACGCCGTCGGCCACCAACCAGGGTGACGTAATAAAGGATCTGCATGACCGCGGTGATTAGGGCGGCCACATACGTCAGGGCTGCGGCATTAAGAACACTATTTACTCCACCGACCTCATTCTGGTCCGAAACCAGCCCAGAATCCACCAACATCCTTTTTGCGCGGGCCGAAGCGTCAAACTCTACGGGCAAGGTCGCCAGGGCAAACACCGCCCCGCCCGAGAATACCATGATACCGAGCCAGGCAAGTTCAGTAAAGTTGAGAAACAAGCCGATCATGATCAGGATCCAGCCCAAGTTAGAGCCGATATTCACTGCCGGGACCAAGGCCGCCCGAAACCGCAATGGAGCATAATCCTCGGCATCTTGCATGGCGTGCCCAAGTTCATGAGCAGCAATAGCCAAGGACGCAACTGAGGGTTGTGAGGCAACGCCTTGGCTCAGGTTCAGCATTTTTGTACGAGGATCATAATTATCGGTTAATTCTCCGGCGATCGTCTGAATGCGAACACCCATCAGTCCGGATGCGGAGATCAATCGCTGCGCAGCCTGGGCACCGGTTAAGCCGCTGGTGGCACGTACCTGGCTCCACTTGGAGTAGGATGAGCGCACATACCAACTGGTGATCCCCATGATGATGAAAGCGGGGATCATAAAGATCAAGTATTGGAAATTAAAGAACATGGCACTCCTCTTATCTATGCGTCAATATTATTGTAACAATTTTTCCAACTCAGCTACAGCCGCGTCTAATTGCGGGTCCAAATTATTGATGAAATCATCTTCGGTCATCTCCACAGCAACATCCGGGGTCAGGCCAACTTTATGGATCGTGCGTTCAAGGGGCGTCAGCCATTTGGCGATGGTTATGCGCACGGCGCCTTGGTCATTGCTGAGTGGTGTCCAGATTTGGACTGATCCTTTGCCATAGGAGGTAGCACCCACCAAGGGGCCACGCTTGTAATCTTGCAGAGCTCCGGCCACGATCTCTGATGCGGATGCTGAACCTTCATTGATCAAAACGACTACAGGAACATCGGTCGCCAATCCACCAGCAATGGCGGTATATTCGTCATTTTGGCGCTCATCACCATATTTCTCGATCACAATGGTGCCTTTTGCCACAAACTGAGAGGCTACCTCCACAGCAGTTTGCAGGTACCCACCGCCATTGTTACGCAGATCCAAAATGTATCCACGGGCTCCATCTGCCTTCAGTGTTTCCAATTGGCTTACTAATTCTGTGGTGGTTGTGTCACCGAATGTGTTCAACTTGATGTAACCCAGATCATTCTGGAGCATTTTACTTTCTACACTGGCGATCACGATCTCAGCCCGTGTAATACTCACATCGAACAATTCCTCTTCACCTTTTCGCTGGATGGTCAACACGACGATGCTGCCAGCCGGGCCGAGAACTTTTTGGCGCACTTTTTCGGGGTCTACACCAGCCATATCTACCCCATCGATCTTGACCACCATATCACCCGCCCGCAGGCCTGCTTTTTCTGCCGGGGAAGATGGAATGGGGCTGATAACGGTCAGATAGTCGCCCGTAGTATCCACATACGCGCCGATCCCTTCGTAGTTGCCGGCGAGGGAATCATTTTCTTCCTTGAAGGTTACCGGATCCATATAAGATGTATGGTCGTCGCCCAGGCTATCGAGCATGCCGCGTATCGCCCCGCGCATTAATTCCACATCATTGACGGGCTGGTCCACATAGTCACGATGGATGAGCTCCCACGCTTCCCAAAATGGCTCAAACAAAGTTTGCAGGTCCTCAGGGGTAGCCTTCGTGGCGGCAACCGGTGTAGCCTTGATCTCAAGGCCTCTTTCAGCATCTGTTAGCAAGGCGTCTACAGCAGGGATTTGGCCGAAATGGCCAACCAAAATTCCGCCAGCAAAAGTTGCCAATAATAAAAAGCCAGATAAGGCTGCGATGAGTGTTATTTGTAAAAATTTTTTCACGGTATCCTCCGTACAATGCTTTAATTTAGCATGGATGTATTAACGTAATATGAGTTAAAAGGGGGGAATTGTAGGAACATTATATGAGTTGAGGAACCAAGGAACAGTGTTCGTTTACTTTTTTTGCTCATCCCTCAACTTGTTTACCCGATCATTAAGTTCCTTCAACCCCTCGTCTTCTTTTTTCCATGGTCCGGCAGCATCCGAAAAATTTTTAAAGAAGTGGATGTTTGAGCGACCAAAAGATCTTGCCATGGCGAACATCACCAAGTTAGCCCCCCCAATGACAACCACCAGTATCACTAAAACGATCCAAATCCTATCCGGATTCATATTGACGATCCATTTAAGAGGTGCTTTTCAATCTGTTGCCAATTTTCATAAGCTGCCGAACAACCGTCCGTTTTCTCTTTTTTACCAAACAAAATTGCATGAAACCCCAACTTGAGGGCGCCTCGCGTGTTGTTTTCAAGGTCATCTATGAATACGCAAGAATGTGCCGATGGCGCGCCTGCGATCTTTATGGCGATCTCAAATGCCTCTGCTGCCGGTTTGCAATAGGGTTTCATGTCTTTAATATCAATGATCCTTTGGAAATGGTGCTCCACCTTCATTGCGGTAAGAACCCGCCTTGCATGGGGCGACGTAGCGTTGGTGAGGATGTATTTCTCTCCCGGGATCACTCGAAGGGCGTGATCCAATTGGGCATCGTAGCTAAGGGCAGATTCCAACGGGATGTCGTGGACAAAATCGAAGTAATCATCCTCATCCACCTTGTAAAACTCGCAAAGCCCTTTGTACGTTGTGCCATACTTGTTCACAAAATTTTTGCTAACCTCAACACCTTGCTCCCTTGGAATACCAAATCTGGATTCCATATACAGGTATACCCGCTGCTTGATCATTTGCCAGACACCACTGCTGGATGGGTAGATGGTATCGTCGAGGTCAATAAAGGTGTGAGAGATGTTCATCGGTGGGATTATATCAGTATATAATTTTAGCGATGTCCATCCATATTCTTCCCCCCGAGATCGCTTCACAAATCGCCGCAGGCGAGGTTGTGGAACGGCCGGCATCCGTTGTAAAAGAAGCCCTTGAAAACGCCATTGATGCCGGTGCCACATCGATTGAGATCGAGATCGTCGATGCGGGCAGAAAATTGATCCGCATTAGCGATGATGGGCATGGAATTCCTTTCACTGAATTGCCATTGGCTGTGGAACGCCATGCTACCAGCAAGCTTACCAACTCGGCTGACCTTTTTAACATCACAACCTTGGGTTTTCGTGGCGAGGCGCTTGCATCCATCGGCTCTGTTTCCAGGCTAACTGTAACCAGCCGAATTGGTTCTGAGACCGCGGGTGGACGAATGGTGGTCGATGGCGGTATTTTGCGAGTACAAGAACCAGCAGGGGTTCCAAAAGGAACCACTATTGTTGTTGAAGATCTGTTTTACAATGTTCCTGCACGGCTAAAGTTTTTAAAACACGATCTTACAGAACGACGGGTCATCGATTCCTTGGTCGCGAAGTATGCACTGGCCTACCCCCGCATACGCTTTCGGCAGGTCGATAACCATAGTGTTACGCTGCAAACCAGCGGCGATGGCGACAGAAGGGCGATTTACGCTGCGCTCTACGGCATTGAAATTGCCCGCCAAATGTTGGAAGTCCATGCTGCCGAGGAGCCGCTTCAGCTTGGTGGTTTTATTAGCCCGGCATCCATCACCCGATCCAACCGCAAAGAGATCACCTTTTTTATCAATGGACGATGGGTTTCAGATACACCTCTCACCCAAGCCCTGTTGCAGGCATATAACACCTTGCTAATGGTTGGCCGCTACCCAATGGCGGCTTTGTTTTTGAACCTTTCGCCTGAAGATGTAGACGTGAATGTTCACCCTACCAAGGCAGAGGTGCGGTTTAAAAACCAAGATCAGGTGTTTAGTTTTGTCCAAAGATCGGTCAAACGTGCGTACCTGGCATATGCCCCGGTAACGAGCCTGCCCAACAACCAAATGCTTTGGAGCAACACTCTTCGCAAGGTAGATGACATCGGGCCTGGATCTGCGTTGATGGATCGGGAAATGGCGAGTGATAACCAACGCATTGAGTGGCTTTTTGGGCATGAGGATAACACTGAAACTCTCCGATCTGAAACAAGCGAAACCATGTCAGATTCGGTTGGAAATCGCTCTCCGGAGTTTGATTTGGATGAATTCCGCTCTCCTATGCTCAGGTTGGTCGGCCAAGTTGGCGGCACCTACCTGATAGCTGAAGGGCCTGATGGTCTTTACCTGATCGACCAACATGCTGCACACGAGCGCATATTGTTCGAAAAATTAATGGCACAACATCAGCAACAAAAGATCACGAAACAGGCTTTGCTTGCTCCTGTTTTGGTCAAGCTTTCCGCGGCTCAGGCCAAACTGGTTGAACCCCAATTGCCATTCTTGCATCATTTGGGCATGGAAATAGAGGAATTTGGCTCCGATACTTTTCAGATACGGTCCATGCCAGCTATATTCACTAATTTGGACGCAAATGCCCTGATCAGTGCATTGGTTGATGATTTTTCTGAGGATGAAACCCCTCTGGCAAGTGAAATTGAAGCAAAGATCGCTGGCCGGGTTTGTAAGACACTTGCTATCAAGGCTGGCCAATCGCTAAGCCCCATGGAACAAGCAAATTTGCTGACCGAATTGGAGAAATGCGCTAATCCCCGGTCGTGCCCTCATGGCCGGCCGACCATGATCCATTTATCAGTAGAATTATTGGAAAGGCAATTTGGGCGAAGAGGTGCCCGATGATGGCAGAATTGATGAAATCAGTATGGTTGGAAGAAAACAAGATCAGCCTGCGCCAAGTTCCCATGCCCTCCTCACCGCAAGAGGCATTGGTTAAAATCCGCCTTGCAGGCATTTGCGCAACCGACCTTGAATTGATCAAGGGTTATTACCCTTACCGGGGCATTTTGGGGCACGAGTTCGTAGGTGACGTAGTTGGACTGGGGGAAGAAGTGGCCGATCAAACCCAATGGCTTGGAAGAAGGGTTGTCGGCGAGATCAATGTTCGCTGTGGAAGGTGTGAAAATTGCAAAGGTTTGCGCGAAAACCACTGCGAGAACCGAAGTGTATTGGGGATTGTGAACCGCAATGGTGTGCATGCCGAATACACCACTTTGCCATTGCAAAACTTGCAAGTCGTTCCCGAATCTATCAGCGACGAAAAAGCGGTTTTTACCGAACCAATCGGTGCGGCCCTCGAGATCCTTCAGAAAGTGCATATCAAACCAACCGACAACGTTCTGGTGATAGGCGGTGGGCGATTGGGCCACCTAATAGCCCAGGTATTGTTATTGACCGGTGCAAACCTTAGGGTGCTTGCAAAATACCAAAACCAGATCGAGCAGTTGGTGATGCGCGATATCAGACCGATCCGCGAGAGCGAACTATCAAAACCGATTTGGGATGTGGTTGTGGAGGCGACAGGCTCCTCCACCGGCTTCGAACTTGCCCGAAAGATGATACGCCCGGAGGGCAAACTGATCCTGAAAAGTACCTACAAAGGAAATCTGGAAGTGAACTTGTCATCCATCGTGGTGCAGGAGTTGCATATCATTGGCTCTCGATGCGGCCCGTTCGGTCCGGCATTACGGCTGATGGAAGCGGAAAAGATCGATCCAACATTGATGATCGATTCTGTCTACTCTCTCAATGATTCCATGGCGGCGTATGAGCGGGCGGTCGCAAAAGGCGCGTTAAAGGTTCTTATTCGTCCTTAGGTTCATTGTTGGGCAGAGGAATGGTAAACCGGAATTTGGTACCAACATTTACCCGGCTTTCAATCTCTACTGCCCCGCCATGACCTTGAACGATCTCCTTGCAGATCGATAAACCCAGTCCGGTTCCCGAGATCTTTTGCTCGGTTCCACCTACTCGGTAAAACTTTTTAAACAAATTGGGGATGGCAGCCTTGGGGATGCCCAGGCCGTTATCTGTTACCTGAAATTTCCATAGATCCTTGTCAAGAGTGACCTCAATGGTCACCTTGCCGTTTTCGCGATTGTATTTGATGGCATTGCTTACCAGATTGATGATCACTTGTTTGATCTTGTCACGGTCGGCGATGATGGGAGGCAGGTTTTTTTTGGCCTTGATGAGGATCTCTACTTTGGCTTCTAATGCTTTTGGCTGCAAGCTAAATTTGCACTCTTCCAGCAAGGGAGCAATCTCAAAACTACTTTTCTGGTAACGGGTACGGCCAGATTGCAAACGTGCCAAATCCAAAAAACTTGTCGCAAGTTCACTGAGGCGTTTTGTTTCAGTATTAATGTTGGAGATGATCTTCTGCCCCTGCGCCGCGCCAATCTCTGAACGCATCAGCAAGTAAGTAGCAGTCGTGATCGCAGCAAGCGGGGTACGCAATTCATGGACAAATTCGTAGATGTGATCGGACTGATAAAACAGCCGTGAGTTTTCAATGGCCACAGCTGCTTGGGCACCCAGAACCAACATCAATTCCTCGTCGCCTGGGCTGTACTTACCATCCCGCTTATTGATCGATTCCAAAACACCGATCACCTCACCTTTGGAAATAAGTGGAACCCCCAACAGACTACGCGTATGAACATTCACTTTTTTGGAAACACTCCCAAAATGCCGTTCATCCTGAGAGGCATCATCCAATATTACCGGCCTGCGATGTTGCAAGATCCATCCAGCGATGCTATCCATAGGCACTTGGATCCCCTGGAGCAAGGGATCCATATTGGTAGCATTCTGAAAAAACATTTTCTTCTCGTAAGGATCATACAATAGGATCGATGCTGCCTCGGAATCGGTGATCTCTTTTGCAGCCAACGTAATGCGGTTTAAAAGCGCGTCTAACTCGATAGTCCCGGCAAGGTCGCGGGAAATCTCCAATAATTTCTTGTAACGGTCGAGATCAGTTTGATAATTTTCGGTCATAATATTGCCAACTTGGCAATATTATTATATCGAATTCCAAGCCTGAATATACAAACATGGGCAATAGCAACTACCACAAAAACGATTGCTAAATATGGTACAATGCCATTCCGTGATGCTCCCGTAGCTCAGTGGATAGAGCGTTGGCCTCCGGAGCCAAATGCTGCGGTTCGATCCCGCACGGGAGTACTACCCCTTGATCAATCAGCGACAAGGGGTTTATTTTTTCCCAGCCTTTTTATGCGGTTGGTATTTGGTTTTGGGGCTGAAATGGGAAAAACAGATGAAATTCGCTACCCGGCAAACCCTCTTCAGTGTTGCTTGGGCTTACGACCCAAATGCGGCCACCGTGAGCTTTAATGATCGCCCGTGAGAGAGCCAAACCAAGACCAAGCCCCGACCCTTTGAACCTGAATTTGCTCGATGACAAATGATCTACTTTTTCACCTGGTTGGTAAAAACGAGTGAAAATGATATCTTGCAGTTCTTTGCTCACCCCCACACCAGTATCTCTGATAACAACCTGAATCCCCGCTTCTTGTTGGTTTTCAGACGGAGGAATAAAAGCACTAATGGTGATCTTGCCATGATCAGGAGTGAATTTGATGGCATTTTGAACAATATTGAGGAACAGACGACGGACGGATGCCCTGTCTCCTACGATGCGCGGCAGTGAGGGTAGATCGACAACCAAAACTTGTTGGCGCTGGTTTACTTGCTTGCTCACTTTTTGCGTTACTTCGCGGAGAATGTCATTGAGTGATAATTCCTCAGTCCGCATAATATCGCTGGATAAATCCAGGCGGGCCAATTCAAATAACGAATCGAGGATCTCCTCTTGTTTCAATACCCCTTTGTAAATCCCATTCAGCAGGTCCCTTTGGGTACTCGGCAACGTTTGGTCCTCTAAAAGCATTTCAACATAACCACGGGTAACGGTGAGGGGTGTTCGAAGCTCGTGCGAGGCAATGCTTATGAAGTTGGACTTGATCACTTCAAATGTGGACATATCCTTGGTAATGTTTTGCAAGGTTGAGAAAGACTGTTCCAATTCAGCATTACTTTTTGTTAATTTATCCACCAATTTGGCATTTACGATCGCCTTGCCGGCAATGGAAGATAATGCGGTAAAAAATATCATTTCTTCACGTTCATAACCGCCCCGCCGCCGCGGACCCACAGAAATAAAACCGATCCATTGTTGTTGGTCGAATAATGGAACGTAAAGAAATCCCTGCAGCGCGTTGAACCAGGATAGGGCCGATCCCTCACCTTCGTTTGCCAGGAGCGTCGCTTCAAGATCGGAATGATAAGAAATGGAATTTTGCTGGCGGTTGAACCAGGAACTGGTGATACCGCTACCTGAAAGTGTTAAATCGGCCAACATTGGCGGTATCGCCGAATGATTATATAGATGGTACTCATCTTCGGCATTCGATTTGGCGACATAATCGGCGATAACCAAATGAAATGAGGTGGCGTAACATTCGTCAACGATCACCTTTTCAAATACTTTCGATAAATCCGCGAGGGACGATTTTTCTCTGAGTGCAACCGAAATTGTTTCAATCAGATGATCTGCCGGTTGGCGATCTTGCGAAAATAACATTACAAGCATTCGCTCCAGGAATCGATCAGCCAATGGGACTGTCACGACCGCCAAAGCGAGGCCAATTCCTGATAGAAGTGGCATTACCAAGATCGATCCTGTTTGTTTGTAGGCAGTAATTACACCGAAAAATAACAATGCCAACCAAAGCAATAGTAGACCTGACCTTAAAACCCCACGTACTACAAATTTGACATCAGGCAAATGTTGAATGCAACTGACCATAATGGAGGAAACCATTGCCAACGGGAGGAAAAAATCAAACACAACGTCCATGTTGCTTTGTAGCGCATAACCGGCACTGGCCATACAAGAAATGACCAATACCCAATAATAAAGTTGATTTCGGATAAAATATTGGCGCTGGGTTGACAATTTTTCTCTCAGGGAGTTAACGGTCATTGCCAAATAGATCAACCCCGCAAAAACACCGAACTGGGGAATAAGAGAGATTGGCATGGTTAGGGTCACTGCAAGGCTCAACAAGCCAGTGTGCAACCTGGGTTTGTTCGATCCTAACTCCAAAATGTGAAAAAGAAAAATAGTAGACAGCAGAAAAAGGGCAGATCTGTTGCTTATGGCAGAGAAGAGTGGTACAGGTTGGAATGCAAAATAGATAAATGCCGAATTAGCCGCCAGCCAACCCAATAAAGGCAACAGCAGCAATTTTTTGGGCGGTCTGCTTACTAAAACAACGCCAAACCCAAAGACCGAGATTATAATTTGGTACAGTATAGTTGGCGGGTAAGTAGCAAGGATGAATTTTTGGCTAAATTCGTCAAACATATAAAGAGTATACACTACTAAAAGTAGTGGAAAAATCGGGTTCGGCTCTTTTATGGGCCACCAACTTGCAGGAGCGCAAACAATGTTGAACACAATGCCTTTCGAGTTTCATGTTTCACGCACCGCACGAACCAAGTACTCATTCGATGACAGCATGTTTGCAACTGATGGCCGCGTTATTGTGGCAGATTTTGTTGCTGCGCGTGATTTTGCGGCAAAAATGAGTCGAGTGCGCGGAACTGTTGTGCCTGCTTCAGATATCAACGCGATGGGTTTGATCGATGAAGTATTGCACATGATCATTCGCAGGTATGAAGAACAAAACCCGGGGGTCATTTCGAGGGCATTTAACAAATTGGAAAAAATATTGGGCGAAGAGGGATTGCGAACTTCACAACTCAAATTCCTGACTGAGTTTCCGCCCAGGGTAGTCTACCGCAATGAAATGAAGGAAGATCAGTACCTTGCCGCAAAAACTGCTGGCTTGCCTCACCAATGGGTTACCTTGGAAGAAATGCTCTTGCTCAACATAACCAATTTGAACCCGGCAACCCACCCATACAAAGAACTCTTCGATGACACGCCGCTCAATTCCGATGGATACTTGCAAACCATTGGCGCACTAACCGATCATTTCAACGGTGAAAAGCCATTTGGTCAGTCAGGCAGCACTGAAACCTTGATCAGCATCCTGCGCGCGCCTGCAATCGCCTCACCTTACTCATTAGAAGGCCAAATTCAATTCTTGATCAACAAATGGGGGGGCATCCTGGGGGATCGATTCATCCAACGATTGCTCCGCGGTATCGATTTTGTCCGGGAGGAAGCAATTCGAGGGAATTTTGATGGTGGCTTTGCCGGAAACGCACCAGTGATCGATTATAAAAATAGCACCGATACCGATTACGAAAGGTTTAGCGAAGACAAGGTTTGGATGCCTAATTTGGTATTAATTGCCAAAAACTCCTATGTTTGGCTAGACCAACTCTCCAAATGGTATGGCCGAGAAATCCGCACATTAGACGCTATCCCGGACGAAGAATTGGAGAAATTGGCCAAAGCGGGTATTACTGGCCTGTGGCTTATTGGCCTTTGGGAGAGAAGTGTCGCTTCCCGCACCATCAAGCAACGGATGGGCAACCCAGAAGCTGTCGCTTCCGCCTACTCTTTAAAAGATTACGCCATTGCCCAAGACCTGGGCGGTTGGCCAGCATTGGAAAACCTCCGTGGTCGGGCCTGGCAAAAAGGTATCCGCTTAAGCGCTGATATGGTGCCCAATCATATGGGCATCGATTCTGCCTGGGTGGTTAACCATCCAGATTGGTTCCTCTCGTTGCCTTACCCGCCATATCCTTCCTACACCTTCAACGGACCAGACCTCTCGGATGATGCACGCGTGGGTGTGTATTTGGAAGACCATTATTATGATAGAACCGACGCATCGGTAGTGTTCAAACGGTTGGATCGCTGGACCGGAGATACCCAGTTCATTTATCATGGCAATGATGGAACTTCGATGCCGTGGAATGATACAGCCCAACTCAATTTCCTCAAATCCGAAGTGCGGGAAGCAGTCATACAAATCATTATCCAAGTTGCCAAAAATTTTCCGATCATCCGCTTCGACGCGGCAATGACATTGGCCAAACGGCACATTCAACGCTTATGGTTTCCTGAACCCGGCAGCGGCGGCGCGATTGCCAGCCGGAGTGAACACGGCCTTACCCGCGAGCAATTTGACCAAGCCATCCCTGAAGAATTTTGGCGGGAAGTGGTTGACAGGGTAGCACAGCAAGTTCCGGATACACTGCTGCTTGCCGAGGCTTTTTGGATGATGGAGGGCTATTTTGTACGCACCTTGGGTATGCACCGGGTTTATAACAGCGCCTTTATGCACATGCTTCGCGATGAAGATAATGCCAAATACCGCATGGTAATAAAAAATACCCTGGAGTTTGATCCGCAGATACTCAAACGCTATGTGAATTTTATGAACAATCCGGACGAAAAGACTGCCTTGGAGCAATTTGGCAATGGCGACAAGTATTTTGGCATTGCGACCCTTATGTTCACCCTTCCCGGCTTACCGATGGTTGGCCATGGGCAATTTGAAGGTTTCAAAGAAAAATATGGCATGGAGTATCGCCGGGCATATTGGGACGAAACTCCCGACAAAGGCCTGATGGAACATCACGAACGAGTGATCTATCCTTTGATCAAAAAACGCTACCTGTTTGCAGAGGTGGATCAGTTTTACTTGTTCGATATGTTCACGCCGGAAGGCAGCGTCAACGAAGAAGTATTTGCTTACTCAAATGGGAATGGAAATGAAAGGGCGTTAATTATCTTCCATAATAAATTTGCCGAGACACGCGGTTGGATCAAAACCTCGGCTGTTGTGATGGATAAAGCCAACAACAAACTCGACCAACGTAATTTGGGAGACGCGTTGAACCTTCATTGGAGCCCACTCAATTTTACGATTTTCCGGGACGTACACTCTGGCTTGGAGTTTATCCGCCGATCGAATGAAATTTTGGAGCATGGCATGTACCTGCAGCTGGGAGCGTACAAAACCCATAGCTTTATCGATTTTAGGGAAGTGTACGATAGTGATGGAAAATGGGCTGCTGTTGAAGAAAACTTGAACGGTGCCGGATATTGGTCGATTCAGGCAAAATGGGATGAATTATTTAAGCCAGCAGAACAAAAAATGTCCGAAGACGAAGAACCCAAGAAAAGCCAAAAAAGTCCAAAGGCCAAAAAAAGCAAACCTGCCTCACCCAAAACAATAATTTTGGCAGATGAAACCAAAACAAAAACAAAAACAGCAGGTAAAAAAGCACCCGGTGCAGGTTAGGCCATAAAAGTATGCTGAAGATCGGCATCTTTGGTGGCACCTTCGACCCCCCTCATTTGGGACATTTGATCCTTGCCACTGAGGCTATGGAACAACTTGGACTTGATAAGGTCTATTGGGTGATTACACCTGAGTCTCCACATAAAATTGGCCAAAACAAAGCCGATGTGTCACACCGTATTCACATGGTGGAATTGGCGATTCGAAATGAACCCAAATTCGCGGTTAGCATGATAGAACTGGACCGCCCCGGACCTCATTTTACTGCCGACACAATGGCCATCATTCGTGCCGAGCACCCTTCCGATCATCTTACCTTGCTGTTGGGCGGGGACTCACTTGCTCAATTACCCACCTGGAAGGACCCAATACGGATCCTGAATTTGGTTGACAGGCTTGGTGTGATGCGTCGGCCGGGAGAAGTCCTTCCAAATCTTACAAACTTGCCCGAGATTGAAGAAAAAATGGTGGCCATCAGCGCGCCTTTACTCCAAATATCCTCTCGGGAGATCCGCGCAAAGATCGCGGAAGGTAAAAACTTCCGGTATTATCTTCCAGAAGGTGTATTTGAATATATTTTTAGTATTAATTTATACCGCTGACAAACCCCCCATCCAAAAACAAAGAGTATAATGCCGAAAATGAGGAAGTTGATTTTTCCTGTCTTATTATTTTTGGCGATCGGTTTGGTATTCATCAGCCTGAGCGAAATCGAGCAAACCGTGCTGGTATTTGCAAGCGCCAACTTGGTGCTCTTGGCCGGGGCGATCATACTGGTTTTTATCTACATCCTGATCGAAGCGTTCAATTATCGTGTGCTTTATCTGTTGCTGGGCATTGACGAACCCTATCGCCGGCTGCTATTGCTTGCCTCGGCATCCAGCTTCATCAACGTGGTCGCGCCAAGCGGTGGTTTTGGCGGCATCGCCGTATTTGTAGATGATGCCGGAAAACGCGGATATAGCCGTGGGCTCGCCGCCGCGGCTGGCGCATTGGTATTATTTATGGAATACGCCGGTTTTTCGGTGGTGCTTGCGCTTGGGATGGGTGTGCTGTTTCGACGCAATGACTTGAACCCAGGTGAGATCACCGCCACACTGGTAATGTTGGTGATCTTGGTCGGATTAGGTTTTGGCATTTATTTGGGGGCGGTTTCAGGTGAACGGCTTGGGCGTTCTTTACAAAAAATTGCCCACTCGCTCAACCGCTTTTTGTGGGTTTTTACCAAAAAAGAGTACTTTTCTGAGATCGCCGCCCACACCTTCGGACAAGAAATATCTGAAGGGCTTGGTTTGGTTCGCAACCAAAAGAAAAACCTGCTAATACCCTTCGCAATTTCCACCATCGCGAAGGGTATTCAAGCCCTCATTCTGGCGATGGTTTTCATGGCATTCGAGGTTGAGTTTTCTGTTGGGACCGTTGTGGCTGGGTTTTCTTTGGCTTATTTGTTTTTGGTGGTTTCACCTACTCCCTACGGTATCGGCATCGTAGAATCGATCATGCCAATGGCGCTTTTTTCATTAAATATTCCTTGGTCACAAGCGGTCATCACAACCTTGGTTTACCGTGGTATAACTTTTTGGATCCCGCTCGCGCTTGGCGCGGTTTCACTAAAGATATTGGAACAGGCTGACTGAACAGATCGGCCGATCATATATCCGAGGTTATTACCGCAGAAGCGTACCCCACAACACTGGACCTATCACCAGTGACCCGCGCCGAGGTATCGTACCCAAGTACCGATAAGCCGGTGGCACCTGCTTGTTTGCAAGCCCTGATCCCCGCCAAAACAGCATTCAGACCGCAAGCTTCTGTTTTTTCAACCATGGCAGATCGCAAGATCCCCTCTTCATCAAAACTTTCCCATGCCCGCAACATATCCCGATCCAAATTGTGGGCGGCACCGATAGTTTTAAAATGAGATAAATCCGTCGATATCACCATTAACCAAGCCCTCCCAGCCAGACAGTTGGCAATGGCATCGCCCAATGCGATGAGATGGGCAAATTGGTAGCTTCTCATCATGATGGGTATTAAATGGAATGGGTGGTTGAGCACTCGCTGGAGAAAAGGTAGCTGGATCTCGAGGGAATGCTCCGAATCTTGCCCAACCAGTGTTATCGGCTGATCGGTTTCAGTTTCCAATTGCTTCGAGATATTGTCCAACAAACCATGTTGGATTGGAACTTGGCCTAAAGGTGTTTGGTAATGAGTGTGCTTGCTGGAAAGGAATGCATACGGGCTGTACCCATGATGAGGTGACAAAATCACAACAGTGTCTGGTTGGGTCTCCTTTACCAGACCAAAAGCTTTACCTGCCACTTGTCCCGAATAGATATGGCCGGCATGAGGGACGATCAGGCCTTTGATGTTAGAAGGAGGGAATTGGCGGGAATTTGCCAATTGCAAAAAAGTATCTACCGAAAGGGTAAGGTCGGATGAATTGGCAGGATACCAAGACCCCGCAATGGCAGATGGGCGCGCATCTACGATTTCAGTCATTTCAATGCCATTGTATCACCGCGCCAACTTCGTTCAAAAGAGTTGTGCCAGTATGTGATGGGTAGATCGAAACGCCAGTTTTGGCAAATGATCAGGCGAGAACCATTCGGCGCCTGTCGCGTCATCTCCGGCAGCAAGTGTGCCACCGATGAACGTCGCTCGGTAAAAAAGTACAAAGTCCGCCCCACGTGGATGGTCCTTGCCATAATGGATATCATACAAATCACCAACTTCGACGTTCAACCCGCTTTCTTCCTTGCATTCACGTACGGCTGCTTGGCGTGGATCTTCTCCGCCATCCACAAAACCGGCAGGCAATGTCCAACAGCCCTGGAAAGGCGGGTTTTTTCGTTGCACTAATAACACCTGGTTTTGGTAAATTACCACCACAGCCGCGGCTACCTTGGGGTCTTTAAAGTATGCCTGCTGGCATTGCTCGCAATACGGCAAGGATTTGCCATATAGTTGGCGTTCCTGTAACAAGCATCCGCAGGATGGGCAGAATCTGAAGGTGATCTCAACCATAATCCCCTGCCTACAGATTGCGTTTTTTCCATTTGCGGATAGAAATAAAGCTCAGCGCGGGATATAAAATAAGCAGGAAGATCAAAACAAGCAATGTGATTCCCCAGGCAATTACTGCCCAATCAGCATAGGCCGGTGATACGGACTGCTCCATTACTTCGGAAGGGGCGCTCTTTGCCAATGGGGTATCGGCCTCGATGGTCGGGCTAACAATGCGGGCAGTGTCTTCCATTGGCTCTGGCGCAACTTCCTCCATCGGTGCAGAGAGCGCCATTGGCTCGGCCTGCATTTCCATTGCTGGCGAAGACGCAATTTCGGCAGACGAAGTGGAAATAATCGGTGTAGAAACCGGCGAGAATCGGTAGAGTGACAAGCCAATAAAAAAGAAGCTGAATAATGCGATTGAAGAGCGAATGGCGAATAAATAGACTGGTTTGGGCGGCCTTACCCCGGCAAGGTGGGCAGAAATGGTGAAATCCTTACGTGGTTCTACGTACGGCATTACCGCGAGCAAAGAACGGATCTTCGTGATCTCATCCTGGTGGGCTTTTTCGGCAGTTCCAGTTCTGAACAATTGATCATAGCGCTGTTGGTCTGCCTGAGAGAGATGGGCATCCCGGCCAAAGTGGATCAGTTCCAAGTTTGATATGGAGCGTTTGAAAGGGTTCATACGTGTTCGCTTTTATAACGCTCGAAACCGGGGTAAAGTTCCGTTATCGTTATCAAACATTTTCGAACAGATTCACGGGCGCGAATGAGCCGGCTTTTGAGAGTGCCCAATGGAGCGGAAATGACCTGTCGGGCCTCCTCATAATCCATTTCAAATACGTCCACCAATAAGATAACCAGTCGAGCATCCTCGCGTAACTCACGGATACAGCGTTCGATCAGTTCCGAAATTTCCTTTTGCTCAAAGGATGTTGCCGGGTCAGCGCTTTCATCGCGCAGCCAATTGGGTTCTTCGTTGGGTTCATCCTCCTTAGTGGCAGGTTGCAACGGCACTTGCGGCCTTCTTTTTTGCTTTCTGATCTCATCAATACAGCGGTTGGCGCAAGACCTCAATAACCAGTTTTTTATCGAGCCGCCTTTAAATTGGCCAAGGTTGGCAAATGCCGTTATAAACACCTCCTGGGTCACATCTTCCGCCAAATATCCATCGCCTAGCATTCGTAAAGCCAAATTGAACACAGGTTTTTGGTATGCCAGTACCAATTCGTTATAAGCAAAAAGATCCCCCTTTTTTGCTTCCAAAATCAAGGTTATTTCATCCATAAACATATTCTACACTTGGAATGGCGATAAAAAACAAAAACGGCTGCCTTTTGGCAGCCGCTTTTGTTTCGATGATTTACATCCCAGCATGGTTTTGGGTGTTGTTTATGGAGCAACTGACCCAGTGAAGTTGAGGTTAGTAATATTTACCTTAATGGGGGCTTTTCCGTAAATTGCAGGGTCAAAGGTATACCCCGCCTTAGACGCAGAGATGGCCCCGGTCCAAGCGTATGGCAATTTAACACTGTACTTGCCATCTGAGCCAGTCACAGTGGTCTTGATGCTACCAAGAAAATCGCTCCAACCTGTGAAGGTGACTGTAGTACCGGAAACACCAGTGCTGCCAGAGACAATGATAGGAGCAAAAGCCTTGAAATCCACGTTGATCTGGTTGGTTGTGATGGGTGAGGAGTAGACAACCTGCCGAGGTTGGAAGGAATAGGAACTATTGGCAGGTTCCCTTGGGATTAAATAGCCGGTGACGTTGTAAGGGACGGTGATTGAATACTTGCCATTGGATTTGGAGTATTCGGTGATCACTTCGCCCGCGTCATCGGTATCGCCATCAGAATTTTCATCCCATTTGAACTGAATCCGTGCCCCACCTACCTGGGTATTGCCAGAGATAATGACGGTAGATGCGGGGCTGGGCGGGTCAGCCGGATCGCCTTTGGTTGTAAAAGTGTAATGAATACCACGATCAGCTTCTTTCCACTCATTACAGCCTTTTTTCCAACAAGTGGAGGCCATCACCGTCCATTCGTACGTTACATTTGGGTTTAGGTTGGTAACAATGTAGTACTTGTTGAATGTACCGGTCCAATTCGGGTCACCAACGCCACAGCCATCTTTATCTGTGGTTGGATCGATATCTTCGTGAATACAAAACTTGTATCGATCCGCACCCTCAAATGGAGTCCATGATAAGTAGGCATAATGCGGGTCTACATCCATTTGGGTGTTGGTTGGGGTCAGCTTGTGGAACTTGGCATCGAGGAGTGGCGTTGCTGCGCTGCTATCTTTGGCGAACGCGGCGGTGAGAGGGGTGGCCAATGCCGCCAAGAGCATTGCCATCAGTGTGATCGTCGAGATCCATTTTGTGTTTTTATTAATCATTTGTTCCTCCAGATATGCACAGGGGAATCGGTCCTGCACATTTTTTGGCCAGACACCAGTATGCCTTCTCTTCGCCAAAAATTCCTGGCGGGCAATCGGTTATCAGGCCCTGTTCAGCCTCCATTTCTTCAAAGGTTATAACTCATACATTATACCCAATTCTGAAATGTGCAATAGATATGTGCAGCAATTGGGAAATTGATCGAATAATGAAAACGATCTCCAAAATATTGGTGGCAGCAGTATTCTTGACAAGAATCGGATCTGACATTAAAATACCATCCGCTTAACCAATAGTGATCGATCGCCGAGATAGCTCAGTTGGTAGAGCACGCGACTGAAAATCGCGGTGTCGTCAGTTCGATTCTGTCTCTCGGCACTCGCGGGCGTAGTACAGTGGTAGTACGACTCCTTGCCAAGGAGTAGGTCGTGGGTTCGAATCCCATCGCCCGCTCAGTTCCTTCCGACGGCTGGCATAATGGTTCCCAGCGAGCCATCCAATGCCAGCCTGAATCTTAATACGGCGACGTGGCCAAGTGGCTAAGGCGAGGGTCTGCAAAACCCTTATTCATGGGTTCAAATCCCATCGTCGCCTCCAAATAATGCAGAACGCCACCAAATAGGTGGCGTTCTTTTTTTTACTCTTCCTCATGTGTTAATTGTTTTGCGAGGATATTAAAGTCCTGATATTCCCTTACAGCGGCATCTTGGGCATTCACCCTCGCTAAGTCTACCATTTCGAGGTTTTCACCCAAAACCTGCGCCACAGATGGATCCAAATTTTTTTGGGCTACCATTTCCCAAATGATCTGATAGGCATCGGTCAGTGGCAAACCTTTACGGTATGGCCGGTCTTCTGTCAGGGCAGTGAACACATCTGCAACCGCAACAACCCGTGAACCCATAGGCATATCGATTTCGGTAACATGGAATGGATACCCCTTTCCATTCAGCCTTTCATGATGGAAAGCCCCCCATTGCCGGATCACATCCATGATCTTTAGCGGTTCAAGCAAATGATATGTGTAATAGGTATGCCGTTTTACAATATCGAACTCTTCTTCAGTTAATCGGCCGGGTTTTTCCAATATCTCTGCTGGCACAGCCAACTTGCCCAGATCATGCAACAGTCCGGCCAGAATGATGACATTTCGATCTTGAGCAGAAAAACCGATCAGCTCCCCCAACTTGCCAGCAACTGCCGATACCCCAGCAGAGTGCGTAGCCGTAAATGGGCTGCGGAAATCGATGATGCGCCTGAAAATATTGGTCAGCCCAAAGAATTCCTCATCGTCCAAGGCGATCTCATTAAAATCCAACTTTCTGCCGAGCGTCGCCAAGTCCTTCATGTAAATCGAGTCTAACCAAAAGTATTCCAAAGTCCTCATTTCGAGCAAGGCATTAACATACTCCGGAACAAAACGTGTCCCCATTTGCGCCTGGATCTTTTCCAAAATGCCATCGACCTGAATCAATACATCGGTGGTTGGATCGATAAGGATGGCCACACGGTCTGCCAGTTGAAGTAAATGGCTAAGCATGGGCACTTCTTCACCCGCAAAGGTGCGTCCAACCCCATCATTCCATGTTACGTGGTGAAATCTTACAATATTGGCAATTCGGCTGAATGGAATGAAGGGGCGTAATAATAAGTAGCCCATAACAGAATGGCCATAAGGGTTTTGATACTCAAACTCCAAGGCAGAGAGTCGGTCGGCACGGGTGAGCCCGCCAACATCGTGCAACGCGGCGGCAATAACCAGGTCTCGCAGTTCTTCACCCGGCAATCCAATCCGTCTTCCCAACCCATAACAAATTTGGGCGGTCCGTTTGTGGTGGTCTGCTACTTCTGCGCTGATCAGGTCTACTGCTTCTGAAAGGCATAGAACAAAGTCCAATAAAGGGATCTTTTGAGTTTGCGTCATGGATGAACCTTTCAATAATGCAATAAATTCACTATAACCGATTTCGCATAAAATTTAACCAAAAAACGGCTGAAAAGCCGTTTTTTGGTTTTTTGATGAGGCAGATCACTTTACCCGCAGAAATCGCCTTTTGCCTACTTGCAACACGCCTGCATGTGGCAATGGCGCATCCGCTTTTTCGAGAATATTGCCATCAAGTTTGACTGCCTTTTGGTCGAACATCCGTCGACCATCTGACCGGGTAGCCACCAAGCCAGCGGCCACTAAAATGTCCAAGCCAGATTGGCCATCAATCATGTTGTATTCTTCCATCTCGGTTGGTATCGAGCCCTGTTGAAACAATTTCACAAAGGCATCTTGGGCCTGGTCTGCTTGCGTATCGGTGTAATAAGTAGCGGTCACTTCGTGCGCCAAGCGCATTTTGGCGTCTCTCGGGTGCAATGTACCAGCCTTAAGGTCTGATCCAAACGCGTTTACCTGGGCTGGCAGCCAGCGGGTCACCAATTTGGCATATTGCGTCATGGCCTCATCGGGTATGGACATTACCTTGCCATACATATCGGTGGCGTTGGAGTTAAGCGGAATGTGGTTGCCGAGCGACTTGCTCATTTTCACAACGCCATCGGTACCTGGCAAAATTGCCATGATCACACCAATGTTGGGTTTCATTTCCATCGATGCCATGATCTTGCGGCCGGCAGTAACGATATTAAACAACTGGTCGGTACCACCTACTTGAACATCGGTTCGCAAGGCATAGGCATCGTAACCTTGCATGATGGCGTAAAAGAACTCATGAAGGTATACCGGGTCTTCTGAGTCCCAGCGCTTGCGAAAAGCTTCCCTCGTCAAGAATTGTTGGATCGTAAAATTGGAACCCAGTTTTATCAGATCCGCAAATTTGAGATCGCCCAGCCATTCGTGGTTGTATCGGACTGTGGTTTTTTCGCGATCAAGGATACGGAATGCCTGTTCGGCATACGAGGCTGCGTTGTCGAGGGTTTGTTGCTGGGTGAGCAGTGGGCGCAATTTATCCTTGTCAGACGGGTCGCCGATCAGCGATGTATATGTACCGATCAGGAATACGACCTCATGGCCGAGATCTTGGAATTGGCGCAATTTTCGCATGGTAACAGTGTGGCCAATGTGCAGATCGGAGGTTCGCGGGTCAAATCCACAGTATACGCGTAATTTCCTTCCCTCTTTTTCAGCTTCCATAAGACGTTGGCGCAACTCTGTTTCCATCGTCTTGCGTAAACTTTCATCGCCATATTCAGTTCCCTGCATTAGGTATTCTACTTGTTCATTGATATCCATTATTTCCTCACTGGGGTGTACACATCGTCCAGCACAAAATGCCGCGCGGATGCAATTGGTTTCAGTTTGCTTGTGCCAATTATCGAACCTGCCAATTATAAAGCACTTTGGTAAGCCGCCGTTTTACTTTGGGATCATCGGGAATATACTGTTGTCCGATTCATTTTTTCGTATTTATCCAATTTGGCTTCTCGCAAAATTGAATCCAGTATTTCATCCCCTTTTTCAAATCCTGTCCGGCTTTTCACTTCGTTTCTGAAAGTCATTTCACCAAGGGTGGCAAAAGAAAAGAAACCATCTTTGCCCGAAACCTGGACAGACCTGCCCCACCGGGCAGGCGTTACCTTTACCGAATAGACTTCTTGCCACTCCAGCCTAACCTTTCGCAAACCATTTTCAAACCGAACCGCCTCGGTGCCGATCTCAATGATAGTTTGTCGGTCAATCCAGTTGCCCAGCGATATACTGGCAGCAGAGAACGCGAACATTCCAGAAAGGAACCATACCCAGGATGGAATTGATTCTCTTAAAGATAGGAAGAAGACACCACCAAAAGTGATGAAGGTCAACGCCCACGCGTTAATCTCGCCTTGGCGGGGCATTTTTTCAGGGGAATATATCGACATGCACGTTCCTCACTTTTTGGGGGAATAAATATCACCCAAGGCTGTTTCCAAATCTGGATAAATGAAAGTAAAACCTGATGCCAAAAGCGCAGCGGGAATTGCATATTGGCCGGTCAGCAGCAGGCTGCTCATCTCACCGAGGACAAGTTTTAGCAAAAATGCCGGTGCTGGTAACCAAAATGGGCGGCCAAGCACTTTCGCAAGCGTTCGCATAAATTGGCGATTGGATAGGGGTTGCGGTGATGACAAGTTGAAGACACCCTCGCATCCAGGATTTTCTATCAGGTGCGCAATAGCCCGAACCTCATCCTGGATGTGGATCCAGCTGACCCCTTGGTTTCCATCTCCCAGCGCCCCCCCGGCAAATAGCAAAACCGGCAGAGCCATCATCGGCAATGCCCCTGCATTCCTGCCTAAAACCAAGGAAGTTCTAATAACACAACTGCGGACCGATGGCATTGTGGCCAAAGCCTGGCTGGATGCCTCCCACTCACTGGCAACCTGGGATAAGAAGTCATTCCCATTGGCCGCCTTCTCATCTATGGGGTTCTGAAGGTTATCCCCATAGAAACCTACTCCGCTGGATTGGATATACACCCTTTGTTTATTGGAAGGGACTGAGCCCGATACAAAGGCCTGGCTGATTTGCTGCCCCAATTGGACTCGGCTATTTATAACCCGTTGTTTGTGGGCGTTGGTCCAAGGCCACTTGCCAATGGTCTCACCCGCCAGGTTAACGATCGCGTCGGCATCTGCCAATACTGGCACAATCTCTGCTACAGTTCTCCCATCCCATTGCACAAACCGGTTGCCGTTCGTTGCCATTGAATATTGCCGCCGGGTTATTACCGAACACTGATGCCCAGCCTCGGCTAAATGCGCAACAAGGGCTTTGCCAATAAACCCGGTTCCTCCAAAAATGACCACATTCATTGAATTTATTCCTTTTAAGCAATTATAAACCCCGCACCACGCCGCCTGATATAATCAGCCAATTATCATGCGAATCAAAGCTGACCTAACTTTACTGGCGGTATCGATCATTTGGGGTACCGCGTTTGTAGCTCAAAATCTCGCCGCGAGTTATAAATCCGCGTACCTGTATAACGGGCTTGGCTTTATGTTGGCATCCATAGTATTGTTACCGTTCATCCCCAAAAATATTCATGTACCAACCCGGCAGTGGTTTTGGATGGTGATCGCCGGGGTGGTACTGCTGGTCGCAAGCACCTTCCAGCAGGTTGGCTTGTTTTACACAAAGGTTGCCAATGCTGGATTTTTAACCAGCTTGTACACGGTATTCACCCCCTTCGCTTTGTATCTGTTGTTCCGAGAAAAACCAGCCAAGGCTGATATTCTCGCGGTTGCTATGGCGGGTGTAGGCGCATTTTTGTTGAGTACCGCCGGCAAGTATCAGGTTCAAAGCGGAGATTTCTTGGAGATCGCCGGCGCTATCTTTTGGACGTTGCACATTATCATTTTGGGCAAATATGCCAGCCAATACGAGCCGGTCAGTTTTTCGGTTGGTCAGTTTTTGGTTAGTGGCCTGTTAAATATGGTGATCGGCTTTTTTCTGGAAGACACTTCTGTAATGTTCGTTCCGGTTTTCATCGGTTCTGTTTTGTACCGGGCGATCTTGTCCATCAGCATTGGTTACACCCTTCAGGTTTGGGGGCAACGACACACCCCTCCTACCGATGCAGCCTTGATCCTCTCTTTGGAATCGGTTTTTGCCGCTTTGGCCGGGTGGTGGATATTAAAGGACCAGTTACTGCCAATTCAGATCGTTGGTTGCGCCATTATTTTCCTTGCTGTTGTGCTTTCGCAAGCCAAAACTGTATTCAGCCACAAAACCGAACCCCAACACGGTTAATCAATTGACTTGCCCAAACCTGTCTGATAAACTATAATTTGTCAGACAAATTCTTGGAACAGGTTGATACCATCATGTCCACCCTACTCATCAAACACGCTTATATTGCCACCATGGACGACCACCAATCGGAATACCCGGATGGCGGAATTTATATTGTCGATGGATTTATCACACAAATTGGACCCAGCGATCAATTACCCCAAATTGCAGATGAGGTAGTGGATCTTTCGGGACATTTGGTATTGCCGGGATTGGTAAACACGCACCACCATTTTTACCAAACCCTTACCCGGGTCATACCTGCTGCCCAAAATGCCAACTTGTTCAACTGGCTTACAACCCTTTACCCAATTTGGGCAAAGCTAAATCCTGAAGACATTTACACCAGCACCCAAACCGCCTTGGCAGAATTGGCGCTAAGCGGTTGCACCACAGCAAGCGACCATTTGTATCTATTCCCCAACGGTTCAAAACTGGATGATGAGATTTTGGCCGGCCAGGAGATCGGCGTCAGGTTACACGCCTCCCGTGGATCGATGTCCTTGGGCCAATCGCAGGGTGGCTTGCCACCCGATAGCGTGACAGATAAGGAAGACCATATTCTGGCCGATTCTGAACGGCTGATCCAAAAATACCACAACCCCAAACCCGGATCGATGACCCAGGTAGTTCTGGCTCCATGCTCTCCATTTAGCGTAACCGGCACCCTGATGAAAGAATCAGCGGCATTGGCTCGCAAATATAATGTCCATTTACATACCCACCTTGCCGAAACCGAAGACGAGGAACAGTTTTGTTTGCAAAAATTCGGTTACCGGCCTGCGGGTTATATGGAATCGGTGGACTGGGTTGGCCGGGACGTGTGGTTCGCCCACTCGATTTATGTCAACCCGGCAGAGATCGATCTGTTTGCCCGCCATAAATGCGGTGTTGCCCATTGCCCAACCTCAAATATGAGATTGGCATCTGGCATTGCGCCGGTAAAAGAATATTTAAAGGCTGGGGTTAATGTGGGTCTTGGGGTCGATGGATCGGCTTCGAATGATGGTTCCCATTTGCTGGGCGAAGTAAGACAGGCGTTATATCTATCACGCCTCAAAGAAGGTATCACCGGTTACTCCTTATCTGATGACCCTGCCCGAAAATTAATGACCGCCCGCGAAGCCCTTTGGTTGGGCACCCGTGGCGGAGCGGCTGTTTTGGGAAGGAACGACATTGGCTCTTTGGAAGTCGGCAAGTGTGCCGATCTTTTTGCCATCAACCTGAATAGCCTGGACCTGGCGGGTGGCGCTGTGCACGACCCCGTTTCCGCGGTGGTTTTTTGCCAGCCAAAAAATGTAGACCATACCCTTGTCGGTGGCAAATTTGTGGTAAAAAATGGGGTTTTGCAAACGCTGGATGCCCAAAAATTAGCTGAAAAACACAACAAAGCCGCCAAAAGGTTAGTTGCTTGAACAAGGTCCAACCTTTTTGTACGACCCACAGGAGCTGATATGGCAAATTTTCCATTTCAGAAATTACAAGCCGAACTTGGTGAACTGTTAAAAAAATACCCCAATGGTTCACGATTGCCATCGGAACCCGATCTGGCAAAAATGTTGGGAGTTAGCAGGGCAACCCTGCGCGAAGCTATGCGCATGTTTGAAACCCAGGGCCAGATCCGTCGCCGCCAAGGCTCCGGCACATTTGTGGTAGGCACACCCACCATCATCGATGATGGGTTGGAGATCTTGGAATCGATGTTGACCTTGGCAAGGAGAACCGGCCAAAATGTTGGTCCAGGCCCGGTTGAGATACTCGAGATCACGGCAGATTCTGAAACAGCTTCTCAGCTTGAAATTGCTGAAGGTTCGGAAATTGTTCGAATTGCGCGAACAATGAGCGCCGATACCCGACCAGTCGCATACCTGGTGGACGAACTCCCATCCGAGGTGTTATGCGCCGATGAGCTGAAAACCAAATTTAATGGTTCCGTGCTCGATTTTTTGATCAAGCGTGGTGACCCTCTAACCATCTCCTATACCAACATCACTGCGGTAAATGCCAGCACGCAAGTCGCTAAAAAATTGGAGATTCAACGGGGTGATGTCTTGCTGCAATTCACCGCCAAGCTTTACACCGCATCAGGAAGAGTGGTCGATTACTCCCATAGTTACTTCCTACCCGGATATTTCAATTTCCACATTGTTCGTCGGGTGGAAAAAAACAGTTTATAGAAATCTTATTTTTGGAGGCAGTATGAGTGTAAAAGAAATTCAGGCAAAGGTAGCAGAACACAAAGAGGACATTATCAAGTTCATGCGTGAGATCTGCGCCATCCCGTCCATGGAATCGCAACTGGGCCCGGTCGGCGAACGAATCGCCGAGGAAATGCGAAAGCTCGGCTTCGATGAGGTCCGTTTCGATAAAATGGGCAACATCCTCGGCCGCATTGGCAATGGACCCCGGACGATCGTCTATGACAGCCACATCGATACCGTCGGCGTTGGCGACCCCACCGAGTGGGAGTGGGACCCGTTCGTAGGAAAGGTAGAGAACGACATTTTGTATGCCCGCGGCGCTTGTGATGAAAAAGGCAGCACCCCCGGCATGGTTTACGGTTTGGCTTTTGCCCGTGATTTGGGCATGTTGGATGGCTGGACCGCCTATTACTTTGGCAATATGGAAGAATGGTGCGATGGCATTGCCCCCAACACCTTTGTTGAAGTAGACCCCAAAGTGAGGCCCGATTTTGTTGTTATCGGTGAACCCACCAAAATGAACATCTACCGCGGCCACAAAGGCCGATTGGAGATGAAAGTAACCGCCAAAGGCCGCAGCGCACACGCTGCTTCCAACCATTTGGGCGATAACGCCATTTACAAATTGCTGCCCGTCATCGCCGGCATCCGCGATCTTGAACCAAAATTGGGCGACCATCCCTTCCTGGGCCATGGCAAGATCACCGTAAGCGATATGACCGTCCAAACCCCCTCCATCAATGCCGTTCCCGATGAGGCTGTGATCTTCATTGACCGCCGTATGACCTTTGGTGAAACCAAGGAAGGTGTTAAAAAACAAGTTGAAGATTTGATCCCGGCGGAATTTAAGGATACCGTAAAGGTTGAGGAATTATTCTACGATGAACCTTCCTATACCGGCTTTGTCTTCCCGGTAGACAAATACTTCCCGGCATGGGCTTATGAAGAGACCCACCCGCTGGTGCAAGCCGGGCAGGCTGCCCGCGTTGCGATCGGTTTGGAAGACAAACCAAGCAGCAAGTGGAATTTCTCGACCAATGGCATTTACTGGGCTGGCAAAGCCGGCATCCCTTCCATTGGCTTTGGCCCTGGAGATGAAGAAACCGCTCACACCGTGCGCGACTCTGTCTCTTTGATCGATATGGTAAAGGCGACCGAGTTTTACGCGGTTTTGCCCTCGCTGATCAAATAAGTGAACTACTGGAACCAACCAGATACTTTTTTAGGAGAATATTTTTATGCAAACTAATTTTCGTGGCCGCGACTTCATTGGTGACCTTGACTTCACCAAAGAAGAAGTAGATACCGTATTGGAAGTGGCGTGGGATCTGAAGAAGAAACGCGCCCTCGGCGAACCACACCCTTACCTTCGCGACAAGGTGTTGGCGATGTTGTTCTTCTTCTCCTCCACTCGCACCCGTGGCTCGTTCGAAGCCGGCATGGCCCAGCTGGGCGGCCATGGCGCATTCATTGACAGCGACACCACCCAGATCTCCCATGGCGATACCCCTATCGAGATCGGTGAGATCTATGGCCGCTATTTTGATGGCATCGCCATTCGCCACTGTGATTTTGGCGATGGCAACAAGTACCTGAACTCGGTAGCTAAAAGCAGCCGTGCCCCAGTACTGAACATGCAATGCGATATTTACCACCCCTTCCAATGCCTGGCCGACCTGATGACCATTCAGGAGAAAAAAGGCAAGGACCTGCGCAAGAAAAAGATCGTTGTTTCCTGGGCATACGCTGCTTCTTACCTCAAACCCATTTCTGTACCCCAATCCTTGATCTTGCAGATGCCGCGCTTTGGCATGGATGTAACCCTTGCTTACCCGCCTGAGTTCCCGTTAATGCCCGATATTGTTGCCCAGGCGCAGGAACAAGCCGCCATCGCCGGCACCAAATTCGAGATCATCGACACCAAGGATGGCATGAAAGCCGCCTGCGAAGATGCCGATGTGATCTATGCCAAGAGCTGGGGCCCATTGCTGACCACCACCGACAAAGTAGAGGGCAAGCGCCTTCAGGATATGTACAAGCATTGGATCATGGATGACGACAAACTGAGCGTAGCCAAAAAAGACGCCATTTACATGCACCCATTGCCCGCTGACCGTGACATTGAAGTAACCAGCAGTGTTTTGGATGGCCCGAACAGTGTTGTATTTGACCAAGCCGAGAACCGCCTTCACGCCCAAAAGGCTGTGATGGCACTCACAATGGCATAGGAGAAATTTAATGTCTCGCAACAAACTTGCAGTGATCGCCATTGGCGGCAATTCGTTGATCTTGGATGAACGGCATGTTCGGGTCGAAGACCAATACTTGGCCGCAAAAGAGACCGCACTTCACATCGCTGACCTGGTTGAAGATGGTTGGGAAGTTGCGATCGGCCACGGCAATGGACCGCAGGTAGGGTTCATCTTGCGCCGGTCAGAGATCGCAGCCAAAGTGGAAGGTATGCACGAAGTTCCGCTGGATGTGTGTGGCGCGGATAGCCAAGGCGCGATCGGTTATGCTTTGCAACAAAATTTGCAAAACATCCTCTACCAAAGGCAGATCCGCAAGAAGGTAGTGACAGTTGTGACCCAAACCTTGGTAGACCGAGACGACCCGGCATTCTCCAAACCCGCAAAACCGATCGGTGGTTTTATGAGCAAAGAGGAAGCCGACAGGCGCGTTGCCGAACAAGGCTGGACCGTTGTTGAAGATGCCGGCCGCGGTTATCGCCGGGTGGTAGCTTCACCGCTGCCCAAGGAGATCGTTGAACTGGAAACCGTCGAGACCCTGATCGACAAAGGTATTGTTACCATCACCGTTGGTGGTGGCGGCATCCCGGTGATCGACCCAGGTGATGGCAATTACGAAGGGGTTGCAGCAGTAGTGGATAAGGATTACGCGTCCTCCCTGCTTGCAAGCGAATTGAAGGCAGACCTGTTCATCATCTCTACCGCGGTGGAAAAAGTCGCCATCAATTTTGGCAAGCCCGACCAAAAATGGCTCGACAAGTTAACCTTGGCTGAAGCCAAAGCTTACATGGCCGAAGGAACCCACTTTGCCAAAGGCTCTATGGCCCCCAAGGTTCAGGCGATCATTTGGTATCTGGAAAACAACCCGAACGGAAAAGCCCTGATCACCAATCCGGCAAATATCGGCCGCGCCCTCAAAGGCGAAACGGGTACCTGGATCGTTAACGAATAGATTTTTGATGTTTCAATCAAAAACGGCATTCAGTTCACACTGAATGCCTTTTTTTGTCTTTTTGTTTTTTTGGCTGGAGTGGATGGCGTTTATTCGCAAAAATTCTGGTGCACGTATTCTTTGGTACTCTCATCTTTGGCTACCATCCATAACAAGGAACAAGCGTTTCGCTTTGCCAGGGGGCGTTCTCCCAAAATGCTAATGTAAGGCTTTAATTTTGCCGTTTCACCTTGGGCGGAATATGCCTGAAGAAGAGGATACCATTCTGTGGAATCAGCTGGGTACAAGCCTTTTTCCAACGCTTCCTCCATAATTATGCGCACACTTTGCCAATCTTTCGTTTCACCGCTGTATGCCAACATCGCCTTTTGGTAGTAATAACACCATCCATGTTCGGGCTCGTTGCCAAAATACGCGGCGGGCATCAATGGGGGCGTCGCAGTTTCATCCACCTCGCCGCCAAGAACAATTGGGTTCACCCACTCCGCGACCAATTGGATCTCTGGCCGGTCAATTTCATTCGATCCTACGATCGCGTTTGGGCTCCAGATCCGCACACACGCATTTTCAGCGGGTTGCGAGATGACCATTAGCTTCCGCAGATCCGCTTCAGTTTGGTTGCCGCGCCGCAACTGGCTGATGGTCACACGCTTTGATCGGGCCATATCGATCTTGGCGAGGGTATCTTGGTTCAAAACCACTGCCTCGATCGGCACCTGAACTGTGTCTCCGGATTGCGCCTGGGGAGCATAGATGAGGTTCGCTGGCCCCCAAACAAAATAATCCTCCTGGATGGCGATGTTGGGATATTCGACCAACAAGGTAGTATCAGGTTTTATGCCCGGCGCCCGCCAATAAACTTGCCACCAAAAATTGCGGGTGGCGGTTGCCTCGGCGACATAGTTGGTGGCATTGGCGACATGGGTGGTTCCGGCGACCAAGACGAGGGAGGACACCACCATGGCCAGCGTCGTTGAGTTGGATAGACCGGATAGCAAAATCGCAAGCAATACGATTGCGGCAGCCATGGCAGGCAAGCTATAACGGGAATAATCTGCAAAGTCGATCTGCCGGTTAACCAAAATGACCGGGAAAATACCACCAAGCAAGGCAAGTACCATCCACCAGGATAATACGTTTCTATGGCTGTTGGTGGGGCCTTGTTTGGGGTAGGCCCAAAGGATGATCCAGATCAGTGCCGCCAGCGCGATTCCGACCGTGAGGGAGAGTACCTGGTCTCGCAAGCGCAGGGGAAGGTAAAGTTGGTAGAAGGGCACTACCCAGGCGCCAATGGTGGCATTAAACGCATCTTGCACGGTGTGGGTAAACCAGCGTGGGCCAACCAATGCAGGCTGGCTTAAAAACGCCGTAAGTTGCCCGGTTATATCGGTGGCCTTCCTTCCACCTTCAAAGAAGAACATTCGCCACCCTAAAAACCCCATGGGACCGATCGCGAGAATAACCCATTGCTTCGCATGATGGGTCCAATTTCGCCAATCGAATCCACCACCGGTTGGCTGCGCAAGGTAAAACAAAGCAGCAAACCGGAATACTTCGATACCAATAAAGTATTCCATCAAACCCAAATAAAGCCATGCGGTTGTTACAGAAGCTATGACCAAAACCCAAGATTTTTTGCCAGTTTGGTGTAATGACTGTATTGAAAGAGAGACCGAGATCATCGCCAGCATCAGGCTGATGATATGAGCCTGAAAATCGACCGCGTTCGGTTGCGACAAAAACCCTGGATAAATCAGGAATAAGGTCGCGCCCACGAAGGATAACCTTCGGTCACCACCCACAATATTTTTCAAGATGGAGTGAAACGCGAAAGCCCCGACCACCCTGAACACCAACGCGGAAAAATGATACAAGATCAGCGTGTCTGCGAACAAACTATAAAGGGCAAACTGCAAAGGGGCTCTTAGGGGGCGGTCGATTGCAAATATTGTCGAAAAAAAAGAAGGCCCCATCACCAGGGCATCATACATCAGGTACCAATCATCTTTGTAAAAACCAAACTTGCCGACCATAGGCAAGTATGTAACGGCACCGATCGCCAACAGGCAACAAAATATCCCAAATCGGGAGGAGATCCATTTTTGCGGGTTTTGATTCATACCACTATTTTAATAGAGAAAACAACCTGATCACGATGTGTTGAAGCCAATGACCGGCCTTGTTTGAGGCTATAATTGTAAATTCATGGACAACACCCCAAGTATCCTCCTAACCATTGATTACGAACCGTGGTTTGCTCTCACACGCCGGTACGATTCTCTAACCGGGCAAGCGGAACGTAGATCGCTCGACGATGGTTTTTCGTTGGCGGCTTTGGACCCCATCCTAAGTGAACTTGCCGGGAAACAGGTTAGTTTTTACCTGGTTGGGGAGATCGCCGATTGGTACCCTGAAGTCCCCCGCAGGATCGTAGAGGCCGGCCACGAACTGGGTCTGCATTGCCAGTACCACCGCCCGTTGATCGATAGCAAGGATTTGGAAGAGGACCTGGTTGCTTCAGCCAGTTGGCGCAAACGATATAACGTCACTGGTTATCGCGCCCCGATGGTTGGCATCTCGGAGGCAGGATACTCAGCCTTGGCGGAGCATGGGATCGCATACAGTTCATCCATTTATGCTCCATCAGGGAATATGCTCCGCAAGCAAGGAGTTATTGAGTTGCCGGTAAGCAGCCTGAACCTGTTTGGCAAGAAAACCCAGTTAAATGCGCCTCGCCAGTTCGATACAAAACTCCTCGCTCAGGGGGAGGTTCCATTTGGGTCAAGCTTTATAATCGGCCTGACACCCGCCCTGATCCTGAAACGGCTGGAGACCGAATTGGCCGCCGGCCTAAGCCCGGTAATTATTCTGCATCCTTATGAACTGTTCCCGCCTGAAAAATTCTTTGCGAAGATGTTGCCGGACCTGCTCGGCAACCCCCAGCTGTTGCCATTTATGATCAACAAACTACCGTTTTTGCGTAGTTTGCTTCGCAATTTCCCTGTTCAACCAATGGATCGGTATGTGCGCCTGAAGGCGGGGCATCCGGGATGATACAGATACAAACGCTTCCATCCAACCACGAGTACTCACTGATCACCGACCATTATGGTACATTGGCTGGGTACCCTGCCAGCATTGGATGGGCATCTTTGATTCAACAAGAGTATGGCTTCGAGACGTATTGGCTTGTTGAAAAGGTCAACGGGCTTCCAGAGCAGGTTTTGGCACTCACCCATATCAAGCATCCCATTTTTGGTAATTACCTCACTTCCGCGCCTTATGGCTCCTATGGCGGGGTTTTATTAAATCACTCAGCTACAGAAATTTTAAATACAGCCCAGGAATTGTGCCAAACCCTTGGGGCGCACTATATCAACCTCCGGTTCCTGGCCAAAAAACAGGTCCCTCCCCAGATCGGTTGGCAACAGGTCGATAACTATCGGACATTCAAGATTGACCTTGACCCCGACCCTGAGGGAATGTTGGCTGGGTATGGCTCCAACCACCGCAACCATGTGCGAAAGTCGCTGAAAAAAGATTTTGAGTATGTTTTGGGCGGCGCTGAGTTGTTGGCCGATGCCTACGAAGGCTTGGCAGCCTCCATGCACGAATTGGGTTCCCCGTATCATCGCCCAAGTTACCTGAAAAATATGCTGCGGGAACTCGCTCCCAACGTGCGCCTGGGTGTCATCCATCATCAGGGGGCGATCGCAGGCGCGGGGGTTTTCATTTTGGATGGTGATACTGCCATCAACCTGCATGCCAATGTTCTCAGGGCATATCGGCAAAATTACGCCGGTGAGTTTTTTTATTGGTCCTTGATTCGCGACTTTAGCCAACAGGGATTCAAGGTGTTTGACCTGGGCCGCAGCTTGGTTGGGTCGGGCAATGAGGTGTTTAAGCTTAAGTGGAACCCCGCCAGTTTGCCATTGCAATATTGGTACCACACACAACCTGGGTATCCACTCCCAAACCTCAACCAAAAAAATCCCAAATTTCAGCTCGCGATCGAAACCTGGAAGCGGTTGCCAGCCTTTGCCGTTCGAGCTATGGGACCTTATCTGATCAACGGGATCGCTTGATGAATTCGGCCATGCTTTCCTTTACTGACCTGAAAACCCTTGAAGCTGACCAGTTATCTGCTTTGGCCAGCCTGCATTACGCCACAATGCCCACCTTGCTATCAGAACTTGGGTTGCCGTTATTGCACCGTTATTATCAGCTGGCCCAACATCAGGCAGGTTGCCTGGGTTTCCTGGCCACGATCAATGGAGAAGCAGTGGGATGGGCTTTTGGCAGCAAAGACCCTGGCATGGTCACCCGCCTTTTGGCCGCTGACCGCGTATGGCTTGCCAGCCAATTGGCCAAAGTGTTCGTCAATAACCCCAAAGGGATCTTGCTTTTGGCCGGAGCCTTACTGATGCCCGGCGATAACTCCATCCCCGAAGGCGGCATTGAGTTGACCTATATAGGAATTGGCAGGAATTGGCAAGGCAAACAGCTTGGCAGGCAGGTCTTGGACCATTTTATCCATGCCGCCCGAGAGGCGGGGTATTCTTCGATCATCTTAAGCGTCGAAGAAGATAATTCCTCCGCCCTTCATTTGTATGCCACCGCCGGATTTAAGACTATCCGCCAATACAAGGAAGGCTCGTATCATCGGCGACGAATGTTGCTACAATGGATGCCATGAACAATACAACCTTTTTCAGTTGGTTTTCGAATATTGGTGACAAACTCAAAGGAGTTCCGTTCGTAATTTGGTTGGTTGCCCTCACATTGCTCGCCTACAGCCCATTGTTCTGGCAGCGCGGTTTTTATTGGGATGAAGCACCCTGGACTTGGATCTACTTTCGGCTTGGCCCGGAAGCTCTGACTAAAACCTTTTCGACCAGCCGGCCATTTTGGGGGATGCTGTACCAAATAACCTTGCCGTTGGTCGGCCCGGAACCTTGGAAATGGCAAGTTTTGTTGGTGATAACACGATTTTGTACCACCTGGATTTTTTGGTTGGTACTAAAAAATGTATGGAAGAATGAACCTTCCATCGTAAAAATTGCTGCCATATTGTTCGCCGTTTACCCAGGCCTTAGCCAGAACTTTATTTCCCTAATGTACAGCCATTTTTATTTGGTTTTGGCGATCTTTCTGGTATCTTTGTATCTCACCACTATCGCAATTACCCGCAACAAAAACTGGTTGCATCTACCTGCCTTGCTGTTAAGTGTTTATCACCTGTTGGCAATGGAGTATTTCTACTTCATCGAGTTAGTGCGCTTGCCGATGGTTTGGTACTTGGGACGGCAGAACGGGAAGAGCCATAAAACAATGTGGTTATTATGGATATGGTACTTACTTCCATTAGCCGGCTCTACCGTTTGGCGCATGTTTTTCTTTACCAACCAAAACGCCAGCTACCAATATGAAACACTTGATAAATTGCGTGCGGATCCAATCGTAGGCGCGGCTGGTTTGGTCGAACTGATCGGTAAAGCCTTTTGGGTAACCGCGATCCATGCTTGGGCCTTCCCAATTGAAGCCCTTTTGGGCGGTAATTTGGGCATATTTACGATAATGGGAGCCATCCTTCTTGGCATTGGCGGATCATCCTTAGCCATATTCGCAACAGGCACACCTGATCCAGGTCATCACCCGTTGCCCCGCCGAAACATTTGGCTGATCTTGGCATGGGGGTTGGTGGTCTGGGTATTGGGCGGGGGTGCCTATTGGCTGATCGGCAGCAGAACCATGCCCCAATTACACTTTTCAGCTGACCGGTTCACCCTTTCGTTTATGATGGGGGCAAGCATCATTTTGGCAGCCCTGCTAACCTTATTGATCAGGAATACTAAAATTCGTCTGGGAGTTGTGGCTCTGCTGGTAGGCTTGGCAACGTCTCAGCACTTTTTTTACAATAGCCAATACCGGCAAGATTGGGAAACCCAACGCTCCTTTTTTTGGCAGCTGAAAACAAGGATCCCCGGCATCGAACCAGGGACAATGCTCCTCACCAACGACCTGCCGTTCACGTACTTTAGCGACAACTCACTTAGTGGGATCCTCAATTGGATCTATTCGCCAGCGGGAAAAATGGATACCATCCTCTACTTTGCCAGCGTGCGGACCAAGGAAGGGCGCGCCTTGGCTGATGGAGTAGGAAGCGAAAATGAGTTTTCGCAGAATTACCTGGCTACAACATTCACCGGCAACACAGACCAAATGATTGTTTTAACTTTCTCTCCTCCCGGATGCCTTCGGGTGGTCGATTCCCAAGTTGAAGCATGGAATCGCTGGCTGCCTGCCGAAGTGCGTGACGCCGCTAAATTTAGCGACAATTCGCTTATCCTCAATGACTCCAAGGGTGAAATTCCGCCTTACTTACTGCCAACACCAGACCTGGGTTGGTGCGGGTTTTACCAACAAGCGGATTTGGAGCGGCAACGACGGAATTGGAATACAGTTACGGAATTATGGCGAACCGCTCAACAACTTGGATATCAACCCAACGATGCCTTGGAGTATTTTCCGTTTATTGAATCCTTTGCCTACCAACAAAAATGGGAAACAGCCTTGGAACTTACCCAACGAAGTTATAAGATAAGCAAAGACTTTAGCCGCCAGCCGCTGTGCGTAATATGGGATCGGATCGAAGCGCAATCTCCCCCTTCCCCACTTAAAACCTCAACGATCGAAACCGCCAGGGCAACCCTGGAATGCCCATAACCTTACAAAATTAGGCCATTATACACAGCCCCGATGGTGACCCTTATCACTATCGCGATCAGTATCTGGAAGTTATACTTTTATTGTGAAGAATATCACAATACGAGGATAACTATGGAAACAATTGATCCAAGGATCTTGGAATTACGCGAGATACGTGAAAAAGCCAAACAAGGCGGCGGCAAAGACCGAATAGACAAACAACACGCCAAAGGAAAGTACACCTCCCGCGAGCGGATCGAATCCATGCTCGATCCGGGCACCTTCAACGAACTCGAACCGTTCATCACCAGCCACACCGACGAGTCCACAATTGAGACCGAAAAATACCTCGGTGATGGGGTGATCACTGGTTACGGCCGCATCGATGGCCGCACCGTTTACGTCTATGCGCAGGATTTTACCATCCTGGGTGGCACCCTCTCTGAAATGCAAAGCCACAAGATCTGCCGTGTGATGGACCTGGCGTTGCGAAATGGCGTTCCAGTGATCGGATTGCTGGATTCCGGTGGCGCGCGTATTCAGGAAGGCGTAAAAGCCTTGGGCGGTTATGCCGAGATCTTCCGCCGCAATGCCCAGTTTTCGGGCGTTATCCCGCAGATCTCTATCATGCTGGGGCCATGCGCTGGTGGTGCAGCTTATTCACCCGCCTTGCAAGACCTGATCGTGATGGTAGAGAAAAAATCGTTCATGTTCCTTACCGGGCCGGAAGTGATCAAGGCGGTGACTGGAGAGGTGATCGACGCGGAAAATTTGGGTGGATGCGACGTGCATATGTCCATTAGCGGCGTTGCCCACCTGGCTGCCCAAACCGAGGAGGGTGCGCTTTCCCTGGTCAGGAAATTTCTTGCTTATTTGCCATCCAACAATATTGAGAATCCACCCTTTAAAAGCACTTACGAACAAAACACCTGCGATGATGGCGTTTTAAACAACATCATTCCGCTTGACCCCACCGAACCATATGTGATGCACCAGGTGATCGAGCGGATCGTGGATAAAGATAGTTTTTTGGAGATCCAGCCTACCTGGGCGCGAAACGCAATTGTCGGATTGGCCAGGATCGGCGGCTTTAGCGTCGGCATCGTCGCCCAAGAACCATCTGTTCTTGCCGGTGTGATAGACATTGACGCCAGCGACAAAATGACCCGCTTTGTGAGGATGTGTGATTGTTTCAATGTGCCATTGGTCACCTTTGTAGATTCCCCCGGCTTTTTACCCGGCATCGCCCAGGAACACGGCGGTATCATCCGCCACGGCGCCAAACTGTTATACGCCTATTCTGAGGCTACCGTGCCTAAGATCACCATCGTCACCCGCAAAGCTTATGGCGGCGCCTATGTCGTCATGTCCAGCAAATATTTGGGAACAGATATGACCTATGCCTGGCCAAGCGCGGAGATCGCGGTGATGGGTGCTGAAGGGGCGGTTAATATCTTGTATAAGAAACAGATCGATGAAGCCCCAGACCCGGCCGCAGAGCGGAAAAAATTAGCGGATGAGTACCGGCGAAAATTTAACAACCCCTATATGGCAGCCGGCTCCGGTTACATTGATGACATTATTGAACCTTGTGAAACACGAGGAAAGGTGTTCGCCGCGCTCACTGCGCTCAAAGACAAATACGCTCCCGCGCCGCCACGCAAGCACGGGAATATCCCGGTGTAGGTGAATACAATGGAACCGATCACTGAAGCCCTGAGCATTACTTTCTTGTCAACCTTGTCGATAGCGGCTATGTTTTTGGTCATGTGGGGGCTAATGGCCTTGCTGCTCAAGATCCACCCTTCCACTGAAGTTACCCAAGAACTTGAAACATCAGAACAGGCGGAGGTTACATCGGCAATGGTAGCGGCGGCGATGGTCGCGATTCACCTACATAAGAAAAATACCGACGATGAATTATTGAATGCCGGCCTGCCACCTGTGCTGGTGAGCGCGTGGCAGTTAGGTATGCGTACACGCCAAATGACCCAAAAAAGCAACTTTATGAACCGGAAATAACTTATGAAACCAACTCTTTACCAAGTTGAACTAGATGGCAAAAACTACTCTGTTGAGATCCTCGATATTGACAGCGGCCTGGCAAAAGTACGGGTTAATGGCAAAGAGATGTCGGTCCATTACTCCTCGCCGGCTGCCTCCGAACCGGCCTCCACCATCACAAAGCCACAAACCGCGGCATCAGAAATTCCTCCCGCTACTTCCAATTTAATTACGGATCTGGTCGCGCCATTGCCCGGCAAGGTCGTAGATATTTTTGTGAAGGACGGAGATTCGGTAGAAAAAGGCCAGGTGATCCTGGTTATCGAAGCCATGAAAATGAAGAACAGCATCCGCTCTACCAGGTCTGGCAAGGTAAAAAAGGTCCACGTTAGCCAGGGTCAAACTATTGCCCAAAAAACGGTGATGGTGGAGTTCGATGCATGAACATTTTTGCTGAAGGAGCGACTACACCTGTGTTTTTGGCAGGTTTTACTTGGGCAAGTGCCATTATGATCCTGATCGGTTGCGGTCTGGTTTACCTGGCAATTGCCAAGGAATATGAACCGGTTTTGTTGTTACCGATCGGTTTTGGATGTATTGTTGCCAATCTCGGCATGTCGGCTTATGCGGATGGCAGTTTTCTTAAAGTGATCTATGATTTTGGCATCACCACCGAATTGTTCCCATTGTTGATCTTTGTTGGCATCGGCGCCATGATCGATTTTCGGCCGTTACTTTCCCAACCCAAGCTGGTGTTGTTAGGCGCTGCCGGGCAATTTGGCATTTTTGGCACATTGCTGATCGCGGCGTGGATCGGTTTTGACCTGAATGAAGCAGCTTCGATCGGCATCATCGGCGCGATCGATGGCCCTACCGCTATTTTTGTGACCAGCAAATTGGCACCCCACATGCTTGGCCCGGTATCCGTTGCCGCTTACTCCTACATGTCACTGATCCCAATCATCCAACCACCGATCATGAGATTGCTAACCACCCCCGCCGAAAGGGCGATCCGAATGGAGTACATGGCCAAACCGGTCTCTCGAATCGCGGTTTTAATTTTCCCGGTGTTGGTAACCATCCTCATCAGTTTGGTAGCGCCGGCTGCTGCCCCGCTGATAGCAACCCTTATGTTGGGCAACTTGCTCAACGAATCTGGCGTCGTCGAAAGGCTCAGTTCAGCTGCCAAAAATGAGATCATCAACATCTCCACCCTTTTCCTGGGTTTGGCCATTGGTGCTACCATGACCGCAGACACATTCCTCTACTCTGCCGAGAGCGGTATTAGGTGGCAGACGCTGGCGATCTTGGCATTGGGCCTGCTTGCCTTTGTGATGGATACAGTATTGGGCCTGTTATTTGGAAAGGTGATGAATTGGTTCAGCGGCGGGAAGATCAATCCATTGATCGGCGCATGCGGCATTAGCGCATTCCCTATGGCAGCCAGGTTATCGGCCAAAACCGCCCTGGATGAAGACCTGGACAATTTCATCCTGATGCACGCGATGGGTTCCAACACAGCTGGCCAATTGGGGTCGGTCATTGCGGGCGGCATTCTGCTCACGTTGGCAAGCAGGGTGATCGGGCTGTAAGTTACTCCGCACCTCAATTTATCAA
>SXGU01386525.1_pt1 | contig 94246 bp, 83 predicted proteins | sample 3174531 | NCBI WGS metagenome assembly SXGU01 (sample SAMN11356863, study PRJNA531348) | freshwater metagenome | isolation source: freshwater sample F1-140 | place: China: Fuxian Lake, Yuxi | collected 2017-12-25
GAAGGCTGTTTTTACAGCAGCCTTAGATACTTTATTTGACACCTTTAAACAAGACGTTGTTATTTATAAAGAAGCAAAAGTCCAATTAATTAATGTTAATAAACCAAAACTTTTTGGATATAGTGAAGAAGTTGATCTTTCAAATATAAATTATATTCCAATTACTGGAATTTATCCAGCTATGGTGAGTTTTGCAAAAAAACAAACAATTGATAATTCAGCGGAATCTAATAACTCTATTGAGCAGGGCGAAGTGATGATTAAAGTAAAATCAGATGCTAAAGATTTTATAGAAAGCAATGGTAAAACTTTAAACATTTCTATTGGAGATGTTATGTTTAGAATTACTAGCTCTGAATCATTTAGAAGGTTTCTTTCTTCAAGTTATTACGTTTATCATTTAGAAAGGGACGTGTAAAAATATGGTAAACCGACAAACAATTACACCACAGCAAGTTTTAGGAAAAATACTTTCCGACGTGCAGGTTGTTAAAGGCGTTAAAGAAATAGTTAGACAACAGTTTGAGCAACAAAAAAATAATTTACTTAAAAATTTTGACGAGCATCCCGTTACTCAAGAAATGAGTAGTTCCAACTCTGCGAATATAAGTAATACATTAGGTGGATATGGAAATCTTCGTGGGTTTTTAGGAATTCCGTCGGAAGAGAATCCAGTGCCGTCGGTTCGGGGCGTTTTAAATAATCAAATAAAAATTAAAAAAATTACTGTAAGTAAAGCGGGGTCAATATCTATTATTTGGGAAGCTCCTAATTTAAAAGACTTTAGTTCTGTCGCGGGGCTAGAATGGGACACTAGAAACTGGGTCGAAGGAATGGAGCGGGGCATTTCTGGCTTTCAATATTTTATGAGTGTGAAAAAGGGCAGATCGGGACAAGGTATTCAGGTGACGGCTGGCGTAAGATCTAGTCAATTTAAAAATAGAAAATATATGAGTGAATTAATAAACAATTTTAAAAAATCACTTTCTTCATCTAGAGAATTTTAAAAAATGAAAATTAATTTCCAAAACACTCTTACTAGTAGCTTTTTGCTTTTTTTAGATAATTTAATTTTAACAAAGGGAGAAGCTCATTCTGCCGTTGCTAGTAATTTTTATCCAATTAGTGGAACTTACGATGGGTATTATACTTACGCCGCGCCTTACAAGCAGATTATTAATGATGTATCTGTTTCTGGAACACAACAATTGTCTGGGGTATATTTAAACAATTCTTTTATAGTGCCGGGGCAAAGTGGATTAGTTGCTATAAATCATTACGATGGACAAGTAATGTTTTCTTCCAATAAAAATGCCAGCACAATTAGCGGCAATTATTCAATTAAAGATTTCAATGTTTACTTAACTAATAAATCAGAAGAAACAATACTATTCAATACAAAAATAGAACCTAAAAATAAAAAACCCCAAACCTTTAGAGGTTTAGAAGTTGATGAGATAACTTATCCAGCAGTATTTATTAGACTAGATAATTCAGCAAATGATCCTTTTGCCTTCGGAGGATTAGATATGACTAAAGTAGAATTTAGGACTATCGTTTTAGCAAATTCTATGTTTTCTCTAGACGCAGTGTGCGGAATCCTAAGGGATTCAGCTCACGACTTCTTTAAGTTAGTAAATAATAGTGACTTAAATTTAAATGCTATGAATTCATACACTGGAGTTGCTTATAATTATTCTAATATAGCAACTGGAGAATGTATTTATTTAGCTGATGTTAGAGTGTTGAGACTTAAGGATTTAAATCCTAAAATTTTTTCAGCTTTTGTTGATTTTCAATTAGAATCAGTTAGATATCCACATGCGAATTAAAGATTTCTATAATTTATTTTTCGCGTGTAACTTAATTAAGAACATAAGGAATAAAAACATATGCCAAGAAATAGAGTAATTTATCAAAGCGAAGCTGTTTATGCCGGAGTAGCTTCCGTGGGCGGAGCCTGCACGCCTTTAAGAAGAGTTCAAAGTTGTAACTATAATTTTTCAATCGAAAGGACTGACGTAAATCAATTTGGAGAATTGGCCGCTATTGACAGACTAATTTTACAAGAACCAACTGTGAGTGTTGATTTAAGTTACATTTTCGAACCGAGCGCGACGAATGAAGGCACGCTAGGTTTAAGTAATGGAACCACAGGAACTAATTACATGTTGAGTGGAATTATTACAAATACTGGAGACCCTTCGTTAAATATTATCATAGAAACAAGTGCTGCCGGAACTGATGCTAATGATACCGCAGCAACTAGCCTTATTGGTATAGGTAATGCTTTTCTAACTTCTTGGTCTTTGGAGGCTGCTGTAGGCGGACTCCCTACGGTAACTTGCGCGTTTGAAGGACAAAACATAGCGTTCTCAGCTGGGACTACTTTTGCAAGCAGTCCATCTTTTAGTGGCGATGGAACAACGCCTTATACTACACCATCGGTACCGGGGGCAAGTATTTTATTCGATTCAGCAACGCAAATTTCTGCCATTAAACCCGGAGACGTATCTTTAACACTACATGATGCCTTAGATACTCCGGGATTGGGACTTCTTGAATCAGATTTAAAAGTTCAAAGCGTTACCGTAGCGATGACCATGTCTCGAGAACCGCTTCGAAAATTAGGTAAACGAGCAGCCTTTTCTAGAGAGCTTACTTTTCCAATTACTTGCACTGTATCCGTTAATGCCGTAGTGGGAGATATCGTAACAGCTAAATTAAGTGATATATTTAATAATACAAGTGGGGACGCGAATAGTTATAACTGCACGATTGCTTTAGTGGGATATATAGGAGCTACTCCCACAACGAAAACATTTAAACTAGCTAAAGCAAAACTCAATTCTCAAAATATTACGTCATCCATTGGTCCAAATAAGTCGGTAACATTAGAGTTGTCCGCTCAAGTTGGTAAAGATTCTGGGCTATTTATGTATTAAAATTTAAATTTTACACCAACCCCTCCAATAAAATGGAGGGGTTTTTCGTATATCTATAGCGCGTTTTTTAAGTGTAACTTTCTCTAGAATATAAGGAACAAAATATATGGCAAGAAATAGAGTAATTTATCAAAGCGAAGCGGTTTACGTTTGCCCAAACGCTGGCGGAACCCCTGTAAATTTGAAAAGGGTTCAAAGTTGCAACTACAACTTTTCAATCGAAAGGACTGACGTAAATCAATTTGGAGAATTGGCCGCTATTGACAGACTAATTTTACAAGAACCAACTGTGAATGTTGATTTAAGTTACATTTTCGAACCGAGCGCGGCAAATGAAACTAATTTGGGTCTATCCGTTGGAAGCGCGGGAAGCAATAATATACTAAGCGGAATTGTTACGCATACCGGAGATCCTTCGTTAAATATTATTATAGGAACATCTAACGTGGGGGTTGATGCGGCTGGCGCCCCAGTAAGTTATTGCATTGGAATAGGCAACGCTTTCCTCACTTCTTGGTCTTTGGAGGCTGCTGTGGGAGGGTTTCCCACTGTAACTTGCGCGTTCGAAGGGCAAAATATAGGATTCGAAGGTGGATCAGGTATTGCAAACCCATCTTTCAATTCTGCTGGAGTTTTACCCGGCGGTACGATAAATGTTCCATCAGCTACGGCATTTGCGACGACTGAAGTTCCTGCTATTAAACCGGGAGATGTGACTATTGCATTGACGCAAGCCGTTTCAGATCCAAACGCTAACACTACACCTGCACTGGGTCTTTCTGAATCAGATTTAAAAGTTCAAAGCGTTACCGTAGCGATGACCATGTCTCGAGAACCTCTTCGAAAATTGGGTAGACGCTCAGCCTTTTCTAGAGAACTTACTTTTCCAATTACTTGCACTATGTCCGTTAATGCAGTGGTCGGGGATATTGTAGCTGGTAAATTGAATGAAATATTTCTTACTCTAGGTGGAGACGCTGCGGTATTTGATTGCACGTTAACCCTCCTTGGAGCGCAGGTCGCGTCGCCGTATACTACGTCATCGAGAATGTTTACATTAAAAAAAGCAAAACTCAATTCTCAAAACATTACGTCATCCATTGGGCCAAATAAGTCAGTAACATTAGAGTTGTCCGCTCAAATTGGTAAAGACTCCGGTTTATTCATGGCTTAAAATTTAAATTTTACACCAACCCCTCCATTTATCTTGGAGGGGTTTTTTATTTTTTATTTCTTTGCGTCTTTTTAATATAATAAAGTAGGATTATGGAAGAGCAAGATGATTTAAAGAAATTTTTAGTATTTCAATTAAATAGAAATATTATATCTCTATATAAAAAATATTTTGAGATAATTGATGATTTAAAAATAGAACATAGAACCATGCTTGAAAAAATAAAGCAACAATCTTCCGAAGAATTTGTCAAAAATATAGATTACTTTAATGCTGATAAATACAACCACATTAGAAAAAAAATTTTAGACGCCGGAAACGATGTCGTTAGAAATGTTGAAAGCAATTTCGACTCCGTAAAAATAACGTTAAAATAAAAAAAAAATATGAAAGAAAAATGGCTATTCACTTTTGAAGTGAGTAAATTACAAAAGGTAAAAGAAACAACGGTTGAAAAAAACGAAGCTGGGGAAGAAATTTCAATTACTAAAGAAATTGAAAAAAGCGTTCCTCAAAAATTCCTTATTTTAAACCCAACGAGAAAAATGCAAGACGAGGCTAATATATTTTATTCCGTCAAAGTTTCCGAAGGTATTCGACTCGGTTTAGTTACAAAAAATTATCTACTGAGGAAGTTTCAACAGGAAGGTTTGACTCCGACGTCGGAAGAAAAGAAGACTCACTCTTCGAATTATACAAGAGCAATAAAACTCGAAGTAGATATGGAGTCTATCAAGCAACTTACCGACGCCTCAGACGCAGAGAAGGCTTTAAAAACCGCCCCTTTAAAAGTCGAGTATGACGATCTTAGACAAAAGATTTTCGATTATGAGACTTTGCAATCTTCTTTATTCGACGACACCGCTGAAAAAAGAGCTAATGATTTGCTAAATCTTTGGTTTGTTTTGAATTTGGTTTATTCCGAGCAGGACGGTGCTCAATCTTGTATATTTGGTGACGGCACGTTTGATCAAAAAGTCGAACGATTTAATGGGATTGAAGATTCTGACGATAAGTTTTTAAATAAAGTAATTGAAAAGGGTGCGTATTTTATCGGCAGGATCAATTCCGGGCTAACTAAGGCGGAGATCGAGGCTGCGGCGCCTTAATGTGAATGACTTGGAAGAAAAAATAAGTCATTTTAGAAAACTATATAAAGATATAGTAATGGGTTTTTCTGAATATATATATTTGGAAAAACCTATTTTCATTAAACACTTTTCAGAAGTAGATAACGGCGCTCAAGAAAGTGAACGATATAAATTTTTCAATTTAGCAAGGAAAAGCGGCCTTCAAGAAAAATATGAAAAAGAGCAACTCTTATTAAAAGAAGGTCTTTGGACTCGGGAAAAAGACGATGAAATTGAAAGCTTAAAAAAAGAAGTGATTCGTCTTGAGATGCTTTTAAAAAATCTAATAGTCAAAAAGCAAATCAAAGAAGTAAAACAAAAGAAAACAGAAACAGAATTACAACTAAGTCAAATCCAAGAAGAAAAAGATGAATCCGTTGGTTTTTGCGTCGAAGACTTTGTTAACCGAAAAATGAACGAACTCACAATCTTTAATTCTTTTTATAAGACAAGCGATTTCTCTCAAAAATTATTTACAAAAGAAGAATTCGACAATTTAGAACAAAGAGAAATCCATGATTTAATTAAGGTTTTGAATGATTTTTATTCAGATTTTGCTCATGCCCAAATTAAGAGAATTTGTGCGTGTTCTTTTTTTATTAATTTATTTTATTTAGGGTCTGAGAAGGTGTCGTCTTTTTATGGGACTCATGTTACGAATTTGACTATTTTACAAGTTAATATGTTTTCTCAAGGCAGATATTTTGAATCTTTAATAAATTCAAGAAAAGAAAACGTGTCTCCACCGTCAGACGTAACGGGAGATCCAGACAAAATGATAGAGTGGTATGAATCGCTTTCTTCTAGTTCGTCGTCTTCGCCTACTTCAGACAACGTTGGTGGGATGAGTCACGTTGGAGCTACAGAAGAAGAGCTTCGAAAAATGGCTGGAGGAAACACTATTTCACTTACAGAATTCGCTAAGAAAAAAGGTGGAACTATGACGATGAAAGACTTTATAGAAATGCACGGCGCGTAATACTCTTCCCTTTTTTAGAAGTTATAGTTTTTGTGTAATAAAGGATAGGATTATGGCAACTTATAATGTTAATTTAAATCTTTCGACGGCAGCGGCAATGGCAGCGTTAAACCAGCTTCATGTCGCGGCGGGTAAGCCAATCAACACCAGAATCAATTTTTCCCAACCGTTAGGTAGGATAACTGGAGACGTAAGAGAATTTGATAAGTCTTTATCAGCAGCCTCGGCTCGCGTTACAGCGTTCGGAGCGGTTGCAGGAAGTTTCTATTTAGTTTCTAAAGCAGTTACTGAAGCCGCTAAGTCAATGATGTTAGTTGACAAAGAATTAATAGAATTAAATACATTTCTAGGTCAATCTCAAGGGAAATTAAAAGAGTTCGGTAATTCTTTATTTGCCATAGCTAAAAATACTTCTACTTCTTTCGGCGCCGTTTCTGAAGCCGCAAAAGAATTCGCTCGACAAGGTTTGTCGATGGAAGAGACTTTAAAGAGAACAAATGATGCTCTAGTTTTAAGTAGAATTTCAGGATTAGGAGCAGCCGAATCAGTTACGGCTTTAACAACAGCTGTAAACAGTTTTAATAAATCAGGATTAACTTCTTCTGAGGTTATAAATAAATTAATTCAAGTTGATTCTCAATTTTCAGTTAGTTCTAATGATTTAGCGCAAGCTTTGAGTCGAGTTGGTAGTTCTGCTCAAGATTCTGGACTCTCAATTGATCAATTAGTTGCTGCGGTAACTACAGCACAGCAAACCACTGGACGAGGTGGTGCTGTAATCGGAAACGCCTTAAAAACAATCTTCACTAGAATGAAGAGGCCAGAAGTTATAGATCAATTAGAAGCAATTGGTGTTGCTGTAAAAGATCAAAATGGATATTTTTTAGATGGATTAACTATATTACAAAACTATACACAAGCAACTCAAAATTTAAGTCAAGCAGAAAAAGCAAGAACAGCAGAATTACTTGGTGGTATATTTCAAATTAACGTTTTAAATTCTTTATTAAATGATGTTTCTAAATCTAATGGTATTTATGCTAGGGCTCTAAGAGCCTCGGGAGCTGCAACAGATGAAGCCTTTCAAAAAAATGAAGCGTTAAATGAAAGTTTAAGCGCGACCCTTGAGAGAACTAAAGCTAATTTAATGCAAAAGGGTGCGGCAATAGCTGCCCCTTTACTGACCCCTACAATTAAAACCGGCGCGGCGTTAATAAATAAAACACTTAATTTATTTGATAAAAAAGAAGGAGATAAAGAGGGAGAAGATAGCGGTCGATCCTTTGGGGAATCTTTATTGAAAGGTTTTGGTGCGGCTTTAGCTGGTCCCGGACTATTAATGGCTGGAGCCGTAGCTTTAGCTATTGGTAAAAAAGTATTTTCTTTTGGAGTTAATGCTACGAAAAATCTTTTAGGAATTACTACTTCTTCTCAAAATATTCTTAATTTACAAAATTTAATTTCATCTACTCTCAGCGCTCAACCTGCTATTATGCAACAAGTTCTCGCTGGACAAATGAGTCAAACTCAAGCAGCTCAATTATTGTTAAATATAATGAAGCAGCAAGGAGCTCAGTTGCAAATGAATCAAACTATATCCTCTACGTTAGCAACTACATTAAATCAGGGAGGCTTTGGTGTTAGTCCGGTAGTTGGGTTGAAAAGAAAAGCTATGGGTCACATTCCTAAAGCGGATCAAGGGATGGAAAGAGCGGGGGCTCTAGCGGGAGGGTATGCTCCCGGAGCAGTTGTAAGAACTCCGTCTTCAATCGGTGGGATAATGAACACTGCTGAAAAAGTAAAGCATATACCCGGATTTAGACAACCTTTTATTAACCCCCCGGAAGGGTCAAGAGCTGGGAATTTACATAAAAAAAATTCAATAAAGCAAACTGGAATTAATCCGTATGCTTATGATGGATTTATACCAAATTTTTATTCACCTTTAGTATTTGATAAGAATAATAAGATTACTTTGATTAAAAGAAGTATTGATTCAATAGCTTCCCCTGAATATTTTGAAAAATTCAATTTGGCAGATGGCGGCATTGATAACGTCACCAAAAAGAGAAATTTTAAATTTGATACCATTTCTGGATCAATTGAAAAAAAACAATTTCTTGATAGAAACAGATTTGACAAAGGCATTCGGACAAGTTATGAACGATTTTTATCAGGAAACATGGGCAAAAAAAATATTTTATATAATCAATTTGAGGAGACTTTTAAACACATAGCTCGAAATGAGATAGCCGCTGGAGAGGATGTAAAAGATATAAAAAAACAAATGTTAACGAAATTCAACGCAGGAAGACTGGGGGGATTTAATAATTTCAAAGGAAAAGCCTACGAAACTCTCGCTCTTAATGAGTTGAATAAGTCGGGTCAAGGATTTACCCCAACAAAAGATCCGCAAGCACCTGCGGATTTCGAAATTAAAGGAGCGAATCCAATGTTCTCAGGGGTGTGGGCGTATGAAGCTAAATCTGGAAAATACAATCCTTTAGAAATTGTAAGAAAAGCTGTTAGACAAGCATACGCGAGTAAGACTCCCAGCTTCAACAACGATAATAAAGATGGTAAATCGGATGATTTAAATATCGGAAGATTCGGATTAATTGCCACCCACAATAAAGGCTTTATTCCTAATTTTGCTTATTTAGATAATGTAAAAAAACTAGAATCAAAAGCTGGAAATGGCACCGCAATATTTGACACCAAGCCTTTCCCACATGTTAGAAACTCTAGTCAACCAACTTTCCAATCCGCAATAAATGATCACGGAGGGCTTAAAAATGCTTTAAGAGATTCAGCTTCAATGCAAAAAGGTGCGGGATTAATTAAGTCGGGTGGTTTTATTCCTAATTTTGGATTAGGAGGTTATCTTGAACAAAAGAGGTTAGCTGCGGAAGCTGCTTATTTTGCCAAACATGGTAAAGCATACGAAGCGCCAAGTAGTACGGGTCTTTTTCTAGCGTCATCTCTAGCTCAGAGCACGGCATCGGTGGCAAGCGGTTTTGCGAATGAAAAAAATGTAAATACAATAGCTAATGCGGAGCTCGCGGTGCCAGCTGCGACACTGGCGGGAATGGTAGCGTTGGCTTTAAAAGCTCCGGGTATACATGCTAAGGCGATAGGCATAGTAACAGCCGTATTAGTAGGTGGAGGAGGAGTGCTCATGGGGTATTTAGGGAGGAAAAACACCATAGCATCCGTAGAAAGCACTAAATTTCAAAAAGTTAAAGATAAAGTTAGTAATGAGTTTGACAAACTAACACGAAATATAAATGGACTATCTCAGTCTCTTGAAGATATAGAAAGCGCATTTTCAAGCAGTAATATTAATCCAAATATTATTACAAAGTTAATAAAAAAACAAGAACAAACTGTTTTAAATTTATCTAAAGATAATCCAACGCTAGCAATAGATTACAAAACGGCAGCAACACCAGCCGCAAAACGACAAGTTTTAGAACAGGGAATGGATGAGGCAAATAAAAACGCACAAATTAAAGCGAGTACTATAAAATTATTAGAAACGCCCGAAAACCAAAGAGACTCTAAAGCTGTCACTTCTTTCTTTGAAAGTATATATAATCAAGGTGATTGGGTTGATGTGGACGTAAATGAATTCATAAAATCTACAAGCGATAAGAGTGCGTCTAAAGAATCAATTCAAAAATCTATTCAATCTTTTTTTAAAAAAGGTCAAATTGATCAGGCCGCACCCATCTTTAACCAATTAGATCCCAAGATGACTATGGGGTTTATCGCTTACGCAAGTAAAGAAGAACAATTAAGAAAAGCAACAGAGTCGCAATCTGACGCAATGGCAATCTCTAAACGAGGGTCAGCAGCAGTACGAAGAGAAAATGAAAAAAAGCAAAGAGTTAGACACAAACAATTAGACTCAGATAACCACTATTTGAGCGGGGTGGTGGATTTTATTGGATCTAATTTTGGTTCGCGTTCAAGTCTGGAGTCTCAGCATCTTTTAGATAACGCTCGAATATCTCATTCTATAAATGAAAAATTTACAACAGCTGTTGGAGCGACATCAATAGCACAAGGTTCCAACTCTTTATTTCACGGCGATCTCAAGCCCTCACACGAAATGGGCAAAACATTACAGGACGCACTTGGGAAAGCAACTAAAGAAAAAGAAAGAAACGAATTAAAACAATTAATTATTTTAAACGAAGAACTTATTAGACAAAGCGAGGAGTCGCTTGAGGTGGAAAAAAATAATCATAATTCGAATTTAAAACTTTTAGGATTACAAGAAAAATTAGCTTACGGAAGTTCTGCTAAAAAAATGTTTGACCCTAGTTTTGTTAGCGATGGCGAGAGTAAATTAAGGAGCGGCGCAATGCGGTATCAATTAGGAAAAAAATATAAATCACCATACGATGAACAGGCTGGACAACTAACTATGTTAGCCGGAATTAATTCTTTATATCCCGGAGCAATAGATCCTAAAACATTAGAGTCTTTCATAGATCAATCCGCAAGGACAGCAATGCCAAAAGCGTTGCAACAAAGAAATGAAATAACTAATTTTCTCAATCAAAACGGTGGGCAAGGAATATCGCAGCAATTAAATGCGATATCCAATAAAGACATATACGAAGCGCTAAAATTGCAAATTAAAAAGGATTTAGGGTTAAGTGGTGTCGGGGCAGATTTAATTAAAAACCCCATTAAGGAGTTTGATAAGAGTAGAAAGACCAACGCAACAGCTACTTTATCCGAAAAAAAATCAACTATTACTGCGGAAAAATCAGATGCTGATAAATCAAGAGAGTCTAGTGAAATATACGTAAAAGCTATAAATGAGATTAATAATAATTTTATAGAGAGGATGAGTAAAAATTTTGGTGAAAATATTGTTATAAATAATGCTACTGTAATATTAAAATCATTAACCGGAGACAAATCGCAACCTACAGATACTAAGGCTTCAGGTTTTATTCCAAATTTTAATAATCCTTTAAAAGACGCAATTCGTAGAGAGTCTAAATTTGTACCACTCGATTCTATTAGAGTAAATCAAAGTAATAAATTGGTAAAATCCAATAATCCACTCGGTTTAGCAGTAACGAACACTCTTGATGAGCCAAGGGGTTTGGCTAGCATTGGGTTGGCTAATAATGGTTACGTTCCTAATTTTGGTAAAATACCTAGATATATATCAAGGCCAGTGACATATGGATCAAGTGCGTATTCTGCGTATGTCGCTGCAAATGACATGTTAAACAGCGAGGCCCCTGATATGAGTGATGCTGAAAGAGCAGCTCATACCATTTCATTACTACATGGCTCAGGCGTATTAACATATGACGTCTATAGAACGCATAACCTTGATACATTGAAGGGTGTGGTGTCAGGGATATTGTCTGACGAACCCATTCCGCCATCTCAATCCCAAATAGATAAAATAGTTAAAAAAGGGATAAACGCAGTAAAAGACGCCAACAACTCATCCAAACCAACCCAAACGGTAATGGAAAATATAGAAAAGAGTCATAATGCAGTAGTTAAGTCGGCGGACAGACTTTCCAGAGGAAATTTATTTGATCTAGCTCGTAGTTTTGAAGGTGGCGCGGATAATGGTTACCTTCTAGAAAAAGTATTACCATACTTAAGAGAGGAACAATCCGCAGTATTGGGAAGATTCATGCCCGAACTAAACTCTGTCAATGGGAGTATTTTAGAATACTTCTCAGACCATAAAAATGCAATGGCGTTTGCTAATGCTTATAATGAGGAAGCTGTAAATCTTAATAGAAGACTGGTAATACCAATCGACGCTGAAATGCCTTTAGATATAACAAAAATGATAAAAGATAATAATTTTCAAGGTCTTGAAAAAAGATTAAGCACTGCTTCTTTTGAAGATTTATCAAAAATAGGAAAAAATATATATAAATCGGAAGAGATTGGCTTGGTAATGAAATCGTTGCCTCCAAATAGCCAAACTGTATTTATGGAGTCCTTGATAGACGCGGCTTACCAGAGGGGTGCTTCTATAATAAGCACGGATCTAGCGAGTATGGGTGGAATCGGAACACGGATTGACATCGTTGAAAGCTCTGGAAAACATGGATCTTCTATGATTACTCAAGGAGACTTTGATTTATCAACAAAAAAATTCAGTCCTAATGCAGATATTCAATTAGAATATCCGGAAATACAGACGCCAATAGTGAATGAGACGAAAACCAAGGCTCAACTATTGAGAGATATTCAATCTTACAAACGAGAATATCCCAATTTATTAATTCAAACAGCGGAACCGAATTTAACACATGACGGAGACCGCTTTAAGGCTGATAAAATCGATTACGATTACACCAAGGGAGGTCTGCAAGTCTCGCATTCGGGAGAAAGACCAATATTATATCTTCCTCCCGAAGACTACGAAGCGTATAAACACTCATTAAAAGGAGAAACTCAAAAAATACCAATTATTAATGATTTAACTGCATTAAAACGCGATGCGAAGATAATTGATCAAATTAACGAGTATTTAATAAAAGATCCCAGCACTGCAATTGTATTAGATGAGAATTTAATAGATAGTATGGAGCTGGATCGTTATCCGAAAGGGGAAGGAACGCCGGAGCTGAGGGTTCCACGAAGTGAATTTGAGGCGTTCGCAAAGACGCAAGGAGGCTCGGTTGGAAAAAGAATGTTACGAGATGGAGGACTTGCTGGACGACCACCGCTACCGGATGGACAATTATTTGCCCCTATACTACCAGACAGCTTAAGACCTCAAACAAGCTTCGTCCCCGATGATACTCCGGGCGCTCAAAAGCTTAATATGGAAGCAATAGAGTGGATAGCTGAGTCAAAAATTGCACAATCACCAATAGGGAAACGAATATTAGCTGGAGCTCCGTTTGTTGGTCCAGTATTAGTAGCAGGTATGGAAGGCTATTCCGCACATGAGACCGCTACTGATAAATATCTTACTGATGAACAAAAACAAAACGCGTATATTAGACAGGGGGCAGAATTTGCTCTTGGAATACCATTTCCAGCTCAAACTATGGTTGGGTCGTTGGGTTTTAGCGTTGGAGATGCGTATCAGGATTTACTTATAGAACCACAGTGGATAACAGAATCAAGACGAGAAAACGAAGATTTATTGCGTCGGGGTCGTTTTGGACGAGGAAAAACAAACCCTTACACTTATGACGCTGATGCCAATAGCATAGCGTTTGAAGGTATAGATCCAGACCTTAGCGGCTTTCGAAAAGATGTTAGTTATATTTTTACAGCGGGTGTAATGAATCTAGTTGGCCTTAATGAGCTAAAAGAGGAAGAGGATCGTATTGAGCAAGTAAAGGGAGATCTTAGAGATAAAAGACAAACATTAGGGGTAGACCTTTCAAAACCAAGGGGCGTGTTTCATTCGCCGACGCTATCGAGAGAATTAATAACTCCATCGCTCCGACCGGGGACGAGTCTATCAAGGACATCATTATTTCAAACGGAGTCGCCAATAAAAGACGAAACGGATACGGAACGAGATAAAATTTATAGAGAATCTTCAGGTAAAGTAGCCGAAGTATTTGCCAAGACAAAATCCGCGATAGAAGCACGAATAGCGAAAGAAAAACAAGACAAGTTTGCAGCAGCATTAAAATCTTCACTCCCTACAACGTCAAACACAACAACACCAGCGCAGAGCCCGTTACCTCCTCCCACTTCGCCTGAGTCCGCTGATTGGTCATATCACGATTGGATGTTGAAACAAGCGAATCTACAAATGATAGCTGCGGATAAAAAACGAAGAGACGAGGCGGAGGCGTCAATCCGATCATACCAAGTGGATGATGGAGACGAATCTTATGGTGCTGGATTATTCGGTCACATGGGGAGGAGTGAGCCTCCCTCAGTTACGTCAAGTAGCTATTCTTCAATGGAAACATCAACTCGTCATAACACCAATCCCCCCTACGACTTAAAAGGTGGAGAACGTATGATGAGAACGATGAGCCCTCATCTTTACCCAGATAATTGGAAATTTGGACTTCCAACAAAATCTGATGGATTTGTTCCAGCTTTCGCACGGGAAAAGGACGCGATTTTATCTAGCCCAAGTTATATTGGGTATAGAAACGCTACTCCAATGCGTTCTAGCGTGTATAAAAATACTGTAATTAATAGCGCTGAAATAGAAGTCCCAGCGCAAGAAGTTTACAGTAGGATGTTTGGTTCGGTTGGTGCGGACATTAAACCAAAAAACCCATCCGAAACCCATGCTATACTTAATCCAGCGCAACAACAAGCTCTAGGATTTAGTGCTGGATTTATTCCTAACTTTTCATCAGAACAAATTGTAATTGCTATAGCGGAAGCGGTAGAAAACGGTATGTCGTCATTTGCTGGTAGAATAAGTCCAAGTGTTTCTAATTCAAATGTAATTAATATTAATGATACAAGATCTTATCAGACATCTGATGACTTAATGATGGATGGAGTTTTGGACATATTACAATCTAAATACCCTAAAGAAATGGGTAAATTATTAAGCCCTGTAAAAGCAAAAAGATAAAAAAATATGGCCTTTACATCAGAAACAATATTAAAATTTGGAACTAATACAATCACTTTTGCAGTAGGAACTCTTTTAAACTACTCAATTCAAAATGAAAAAATTGGCGCATTTAATTATAGAAGAAAAGAAGCTATTTCTTTAGATGGAATATTCTCTCAAGTAGGTCTTACTAAACCTATTAAACAACATTTTAGCGATATCCAATCTCTTATATCGAAAGCTTCGGATTTTGTTGATTTAAAAATAAATGATGTTTTTTATGGTAAAGCGAAATTTCTTTCTTTTAATTTTCCAACGTCTGTAAATTTTGATGAAAATGCGGCACGATTTTCTAAATTTACTATACAATTAGAAATCATAAAAAACGATCCTAATAATAAATTTGTAAATGATAATTTGCCGACGGACGTAAAAACTTTGACTAAAGAACCAAGTATTCCTTGGCTCAAATTAAAAGAATTTACAGAAAGTTTTTCTTTTAAATTAGGTGAAGATGGAAATTTTGAAGCGTCTCATTCTCTTGGGTTTGGATACGATAATATAGATAAACTTTCAGACGTAGGAGTCGTTGCTGAAGCTGTTAAGGTGGCTAATTCTTTTTTTAAGCAAGCTTTAAGCAGTTTAGCTTCGATTGATTCTTTGTATAGCGCGACAGATTTCCAAGCTTCTGTTAGTGATTATGGCTCGTCTTTGACTGAGCAGTCTGTTGATTTAATTAATTATAAATTTTCTTATTCTAAAAATTATACAGTTTTTGCTACGAATGAGTCTAATACGTCCGAAACGATAACAGCGGAAGTGAGTTTTAAAGACAACGGAACAATAGAAGTAACTGAAAAAGGACAAATTAAAGGTAAAGGGGCTTCGTATGCGGCAGCTAGATCAAATGCTAAAGCAAAATTAGAGACAAATTTAACAACAACAGCGTATACCAATTGTAACGCGGCTTTAACTAGATATCTTAGTAATAACTATACTGATATTGTTTTACCCAAATATCGTACCTCAAGTAGTATCTTAAATATTACTCCTACATCAATTACTAAAAACTTATCAGATATCACTCCAGAAATTGGCTATGAAATAAAATTTACAACAGATTTAGCATATTCCAATGCAACGAAAATACATGTATATACCATAGATTTAAGAAAAGATGTCTCTGGAGTTTACGAAGCTGTTGTAAATGGATCTATAAAATATTTAACTAATAAAAGAAAAAACTTTCTTAACAATTTAAGCAATGCTAAATCAAGCATTGGAGACGTTGGGCTTGGCGTAATATCTCCTTATTATTTAAAAATAGCAAAACCTTTAAAGGAAAATTCGTATGCTGGAATCCAAACAGCTTCCACAATAAATGTTGCTAAATATGGAGTGGAAGTTTCTTATACTAAAACTTACTCAAATTCTCCGACACTAAACGCTTCGCTAGGTTTAGTAAGTAAATTAACAACCTCAGAAAGCTACGAAGATCCAATAAATAAATACTCAACTGTTCAATTGTTAGGAACCCCTGACGAACTGGGAAAAGAAATAATATATCAAACAAGACAATTATCAGGCGGGTCCAGAAGTGTTAGTTTGGAAATATCAATAAATAGAGAAGAGCTTTTTAAGAAGACTCAAATTGGAAACAGTTCTCCTAATTTAATATTTCAACGTATTCGAACGCTATTGACAGAATATATACTTAATACATCAACTGGATATTTATTTCAATCGATTAATGGGAAATCATTAATGTTAAATCTTTTTGAGAAAATATACAAAACAGGAACTTTTAAAGCTGGAGAATTAACGTATTTTTTAGATGATTTAAAATTGTCTATAGATAATAATTATAATTTAAAAGTAAATTTGGTTTTTAAATTTTTCGCAGCGAAGGAGATGAAGTAATATGGCGGAAGTAAAAATAAAATATAATAATAATTTAGTTCCACCTTTGGGTAGTGGTCCAACTCCATATCTATCTACAAATAGCGAAATGATTAGTTACGGAGATCGATGGGGGTTGGTAGACAAAATAACATTAAATGGGCAAATTACAGGATTTGGTTTTTCGAGTTTAGTTGATAAGCAAGCTGCGTTAGTTAATGTCTTTGGGGTTGATTATAAGGATTTAATTGTTACAGAATTGGGATCAGCACCTGTTGTTTTTACTGGATGCTCGGTTGAGTCGGTGACTTTTGATAATAATAATTATAATGGAATAGTTCCTTACTCTATATCGCTATCTTGCTATAACGGCGCGGGGTTTCTAGCTAAGAATTTTGGCATTTTAGATCCAAAAGATGAAATAAGAATTTCCGCAGGAAACGACGGGTTTGGAACGGTGAGTCGATCTATAGAAGCTAAAGGCTTCGTTGTGGGCGGAGACATAAACGCAGCAATAAGTAATGTAAAAAGTTTTGTTGCCAGCAAAACTGGAGTAAGCAAAATAAAAAGCCTAACTCAATTAGCGGGATCTCATAACGCTACAGCTTTTTCCCCAGTTTTAACAAATATTTCTGAAAATTTAAATAGATTAGATTTAACTTATTCAGTTGAATTGGGTTATAAATTTAAATTAGCAAGCAGCGCCTCAGAAAATTCAAGTTATAGTTTTAATAATGATTTTATAACATCCTATTCTACGAATTTATCTTCTGGAGCTGGTGATGATTTCGTTACGGCTTCAATAGATGGAGAAATTCAAGCTCCCAGATCTGGAAGCCTTAATTTTGATAATTTATTTGCAAAGTTGTCAGAGCTAAATCCTTACAATATTATAACTGGAACTTATGGAACTCCAAATGGATTGGCGTTTTGTAAAGATCCAGTTCAATTTGCTATAACTGAAAACTCGGGGCAAAGAAAAATAAGTTTTAATGGATCTTATGATAATTCAGAGTTCTATGCGGGAAGTGCTCCTGAGTTTTTTAGTGGGTGTTATTTAGAGTCATCTATATCTCACTCCGTTGACGAATTAACAAAAACATCAACAATAGAACTCAAAGGCGATATAAAATGTAGGGGAATTGTATCTAATAGATATGCAAATTCTTTAGCTTATTTAAATAATCTAACGACTAACAATTCTTATAATCTTTATCAAATAGTTAATCAATATTACACTGGGTGGCTTAATGATAAAAACCCAATTCTTAAATTAAATCAAGCACCCCTATCTTTAGATACAAATTTAAATCCTCAACTCGGAACGATATCTATTTCTGCCGGTTTTGATAATAAAGACAGGCTTCATTTGTCTGGAATATCAGATTTTTCAATTGGATACGCTCCATACAATACCGTATACGCTTCCAGTTCTTCATGTAATGATTCTATTTTGCATTTAGTAGTTGATATGAATGCTCAAAAAAGAGAAAAAACAAATTTAGATATAAATTTATCTCTTACTAATCAATCAGAATCTAGTATTTTAAATGTAAAAAATGAAATATTTGAAGATTTCATCTCTTCATTTGTTAATCCGTTAGTAGAAGACGGATTGCAAAAAGAAACTTCAACATCTTCTATCAACAACAGCGTGGGGATAAATAGTGATAAAATTGGGTCAACAGTAAACGCATCAGAGTCTTACTCTTTTGAACTAGCTGCGAAAGAATTGAAAAATCGAGGCATTTTTAAATCATAAAGGATATGAATACGTTAATAAAATCTGGATTTCTAAATCAAATATTTCATCCAGAAAATTCTGTTATAGTTGATTATGATTTTAGAAACGTTTCGTATACTGGAATTGTTATTTCGTCCACAAATACTGGATATCTAGTATTTAATAATGCAACTAGTGTTGGTTATCAATATTCCGGTTCTAATATTTACGACTCTTACCATCCCGCTTTAAGCGTGTCTGACGCTGGGCAAATTTCAAAATCTATAATTAGTGGAAATTTTAATGGTGATACTAAATTGAAAGTTTTAGGAAATATTGATTCTACTAATTGGACAATTTTTACTACTTTTAATCATTTAGAAACTGAATTTTCTACAGTTAGTAAGGTCATCTTTTCTTCCCAGAGCGGGGAATCTGCGGTTTCAGGATTTACTTTAGGATTGAATGGATGCAATAAACTATTTTGCGAACATAATACTCCATCAAGTGGAAAAAGAATATATACAGTAAATCAAGATTTGGATAATAAAAATTTAATTTCACTATCTAAGATAGAGTCTAACTTATTTATTGGAATACATCAATTCAACGATTCTTTAAATAAAAAATCTACAGATTCTCAATTTGAATTATTAGATTTTGCCCCGTTTAATACTTTTTACATAGGTGGGATTAAAACTTCCGGATCTAATTATAGAAATTTTAGTGGCTATATTGATAGCTTTATGATTTTAGACAGGGGAATGCAATTCCCTGAGCGTAATACGTTTGCCAAAGCTTTCTTTTGCTCTGGATTTGCCCCCAGTCGTTACGAGGACGAAGTAACTAGTTTGACTTCGGTGGCGGGGCTAGAATTTCAAAACATTCCAGTTTTTACAGGAATTACTGGCTACGTCACGGTGCTAGCGGGAACGGAAACCGTAAATGGAGGAGTTGTAAATAGATATACCTATTCCGGAGTTACGGGCGTATTATACGAGTCAAAAATAGTTGAAGTAATGGAAACCTCAACGGGAACATCTACTTCTACATTTTTTCATGAAGCAAGTGGGTTAATTGATTATGGATACGCTGCGTCTTTTGGAAATTCTAAAATATTACTTTTGAATGATTTTGATTCTTCTTATAAAGAGGTTTATAGCTTTTCTGGAGTCAATAATGATGATGTAAATTTGATTCCAAATTTTTCTGAAGATAATTTGAGTTATGCAATATTTTCAACAGGGAGCGGCGAATGGGTTAATTTGTATATAAATGGAATAAGTGAGCCTTTAGTTACGGGTTTTTCTTCTCAAATGAGTGGAGATTTTGTTATTTCAGATAATTATATAACTTCTGAATCATTTTTTGATAGATTTGATAGTCCAATTTATGATATTATTTCTGGTTCGGGATCGTTTACTGGAATTACCACGACGGATGTTACTAATGGTTCTAAATCTTTTAGCGGCTCTTATATTAACAATAGAGATTTATATTTAAACGGTATGAAATTAATCTCTGGAATAGATTATTCCGGAGTTGGTTCGGTAGTTACGTTATCTACTTCAAATTTAATAGATGGGGACATTTTAGTTCTTCCAAAACATAACCAAAATCTTTCTAGATATACAGGATTTAATGATAATAATTTTAATACAAATTTAAATCTTTTTGATGAACAGGTCTGGGTTAATGGATTAAGACAAGTAAAAGGCGTAGATTATCAAAAGTTGTCAAATTTTAATTTAAATTACTCTACGCTTTCACTAGAGTCTTCCCCCGATATTATCTACGATAATGAAACTGGATATTTTAAAATTAGGCCAAATGTAGTAAGAAATGGTTTGATAATTTCTGTAGATGCTGGTGATTTAGAGAGTTATCCGGGAAGTGGGACTGGTTTTTATAATTTGGCTCAAAATAAATTACATGGCCAATTTAAGAGTCATAGCAACGCTGGGCCAGTTGCTGGGCCGGTATTTAGTAGTGCTAATGGTGGTTCTTTGTTATTTGATGGGTATAATAGTTGGGTAGATTTCGGACCGGGAAGCGGTATTCTGCCAATGTCTAGTTTTAGTACTGAATATTGGTTTAAATCTTTGGGAAATTCACCGTCTCAAACTCAATCGGCATTCGGTGCTATTACTTACCAGATAACCATGCAAATAGAAAGCAATGGTGTATTGAGATATTCGCAAAATGGGCAAACAGTTAATTTATACACTTCTGCATCGTCATATAATTACAAAGATTCTTTATGGCATCAAGCTATTTTTACTACAAACCCAACAAATCGTAAAATATACGTTGACGGCGCATACGTTACTGGCGACACCCAAACGTGGACTGGAATAGAAAGTCAATATCTTGGAATTACCATCCCATTAGGTTGGAATCCAAATAATTATACTAATTATCATTTCTCAGGACATCTTCCAATTATGAGAATTTATAACAAAGAACTCTCAGCTTCAGAAGTTTTACAAAATTTTAATGCATTAAAACCTAGATTTCCAAATTAATTAGATATAATATATAAATAGACTTTAACAGCCTCGCGGAGGCTGTTTTGTTGTGTAATCTAAATTAAGGTATATGGGAAATGTTCAAAATAATAGCAACATAATTATACAAAAAGTAGTTGGAAATAGCGTTGTAAATCTTGGTAATAGACTTTTCAATGGTTACGTCTACAATTTATCGTTAACTGTTGGACTAAACGGAGAACCGTCTCGTTTAATTCTTAATGTAGCTTTAAATAAAACTTTAACAACAACAGCAGCAGCAAATCAAAACTTACGAAAAGAAAACCTTAAAAAACAAATTAAATTAATAGATGAAGATTTTAATATTTCATTAGATGACGTAGGAATAAATAATAATTACATTATTTCTATTAAAGGAGAAAATGATTTAGAGGGTTATCAATTAAGTAATTTTAAAATTATAAGTTTTTCAATTAATAAAAAAGATAATGAAAAAATTCTTACACTAACTTTGGTTGATAAGTCTATTGTTTTAGATAAAATTTTTGTTGGATTATTAGGGCACCATATAGCCTTAGATTCAAGATCGAAAGGCGTAGCAACGGTAGATTCGTTAAAAATATATTGCCCTGCCATAAATTACGAAAAACCGCAAACGAAAGAGGTGAAAAGTTTTCAACAAAATTTGCATTTTGTGGGAAGTAAATTGGCTCAAGAATTATCTTTAGATGATATAGCTTTAGTTCAGTCTAGCGAGGAAAATGATCCTGAAAAATTTAATTATATTACAATTCAATCAAAAAGGGGAACATCAACATCTATCCAAAACGGCTATGGCGCTATTATTTTATTAGGCGAAGAAGAGTTTAGAGATTCTCCATGCGCAGCTTCTGAAATAACTTATTCATTTGAAACGTTATTAGCGGCAATGAAAAAATTAGGAATCAAGATATCTCCTACCAAACTTGGGGAAAGCGATTCTTTAAAAGATAAATCAAAAGGAAAAATAAAAAAGAATTTTTCAGGAACGCTTAAAAACGTTTTAAATCAATGGTGTGACGAATATTCTTATTCTTATACTGTAGACTTTGCAGAGGTAGATAATATTGAAATAAAAGGAATTGATTTGTCTAGCGATATTTCAAATGAAACTCTTTTAAAAACAAAATTAAGTTTAGAGACTTTGGAAAAAAGGTCTTTGAATTTCGTTATAAAATCTCAAGATTTTGATTGCGATTTAAGTCAAAAAAAAATAAAATTATATTCTTCTTATTATTTTAAAGAAGCTCAAGATAAGGCGTCTTCATTTAAACAACCATTGCGAAACGTAAGTTTTAATAATATGAATTTATTAGATCTTTTTCCGCAATGGTTCGGTAGATTCTCTGGAGGCTCGTGGATACAAAATGATTTTTGTGGAGCTGCTAGGACTTATAATCAAGTTGTTACTTCGGCTGTTTTAGGGGTGTATAGTCAAAATTTACGTAAAATTTATAATTATTCAATAGGAGCCTTTCGAGCGTTAGGTTTTATAACATTAGATTCGTTTTCAAAAAGGGATTATGATAAATATTCATCGGCAGCTATAAGCACAATATTAGAAGCAGAAAAAGCAGTAGAGTCATCTTCAATTTCCGATTTTGATAAACTTTCATACGACGCTTATCTTGGATACAGAAGCCTTCTATTAGAAACCCAAATTGAAAAGATTGAAAGCTATATTGCTAGTTTTATAGGAAAACATTACGCAACCGATCCAATTAATGTAAATGATGGTTTTTCGTTTAATAACAATTCAGTTCACGAATATCAAATAACGACATCACCACCTACCGAAAAGTATTACAATAATACATTTTATAATTTAAAAATTTTTCAAGAAGCTAATTATTTACAAAACGAATTAGCTTCTTTATTTAATGGGGGGACAAATGAATATTTTGAAGCCTCCCGAAAAATATCCGAACAACATCAGGCTATTGATATAGCTTGTAATTCTACTATTAATAATTTAAATTTTTTAAACGCAAATTTAAATAAAAATTTAATATTTTATTCGGAAAGATCTGGGGCGGCTTACGGTACTTACGCAGAAATAATGCATGAAATAAAAATATTAAAATATTACGCCTTAGGTGAGTATAGAGAATCAGATTTGACGGAATATTATGCGCCATTTTTTAAGGAATTTGATCCGGCATCTATTTTAGCACTACGCGCACTGGTTCCAATAGAAAATTTAAGTGATAGAATAAGTCATCTTGAATTGGGAGTCCTCATATGTAGAAAAAATAATGTTTTTATAATAAATGAAGCGGATGGCGGATTTACTAATTCGGTGGAGTTTTTAACTCAAATCCAAAATTATTGTAATTCTATACAAGGAATCATTCTTCGATCAAACGTTAAGAATATAAAAAATGCTAAAAATGATTGTGATAAAACATTTTTTTACCAAGTTTGCGTTTTTGGAACTGAGCAAGATAAAATTGTTATAGATAATAACGCCTCGACACAAGCCGCGCTTGGCCCAAGCGCCGTGGGGTGTTTGGGCGTTAGAATTAGCAGAAAACTTCCAAATGAAAAAGATATGCTGGCTACAATATACTCGCAGCTAAACCCGGCAATAAACGATGCGAAGGCTTTGTTGGAAAGCGTTGTTGTTTATCACTATAGTTTTGGTAAACAAAAATACACTGAACTTACAGACAGTCGAATAAATGAAAATATAGTGTTACCTTCCCAAGGATCGTATCCCATTCAATTAATAAGCCAAACAGACGCTGAAATTTTTTCCCCTTTTCGTCAATATGTTAATGGGGGATTAGAAAATTCCTCGAATATATCGAAAATATTAGAAAACGATGGGTTTTCAATAAGTGTATCGTCACAAAATCTAACACCAAATGTTAGAGGGTTGTTTGGCGAAGAGTCGTCAGCTGCGCTTGTATCAAGTAATGTATCAGATGATTTCAATCTCGATCCTATTCTTGTAGATTATTTGGGCTACGAAAAAGGAAATAATCCAATTTACGAATTTACAACATTTTCAAAATTCCACGAAGTATTAAATAATTACTATGATGAAAAAAATATCTCTATAAAAGGATCGTCGATATCTTATTCTGCTGATATCTTTTGCAGCTCAATCAGCTCTGAATTAAAAAAGATACTATCAGTAAAAAATGGTTTAAATAATCTTAGCATTTCATTTGGAGAAGGGGGTTTAAATATAAAATGCGGATTTAGTAGTAAACCTGCGGCATCGCCTTCTATGGAAACGTTAATTTACAAAAACAAACCCAATATTAAATTCCAAAACACAAATTTCTTAACATGATTATTTCTACAAATACTAGTGTTAGTCAAAAGATTTTAAGAGAAAATAAATTTTCTGTAAATTTAGGAATTTCTTTAGGCAATTGCACTGGGTATGCCGAAGTAGGTTTCACTGGAGACGGCGGCGCTTATAAATTTGTTTTTACAAGTGGTAAAATTTTTGATAATGATGGCAGATATTTTTCATCATATCTTCCTAACGAATCGAAAAACATAGAAACTAATTTTTCAGGAACTGTTTATGATTATTCAATTGATAATTTTAAAATACTAAAATCAGGGTCCAAGCAAGATTTTTATGTTGATAAATTTTACATTGACACTGTTGGGGTTGAATTAGATATTTCAATAGAAGCAAAATCTAAAAAACCAACTCTTTCGTTAAGTGTTCCAGAGTCTTTCGTCTCCGGATCTTACATAACTGGATATTTAGTTACTAATTCTGTTAGTGGATTCAATTTGTTATCTGGATATTTTGAGCCGTTTTCTTCTTTTTCTTTCGTTAATCTACCGACGGGGACGGTTTCCATCTCTTCGCCACGACTTATTTTAATGTCTGAAAAATCTTTGACTTTGGATAAGCTAGCGTCACAAATTTTTTTCAACACTTCCGCCGGAAATTATTCGATACAATTTTCAATAAATAACATTCAAAATTCTTATCTTAATTATGTATTGAAAACTGTTGAAGGATCAGATTTTCTAGATAATTTAACCGCCTTACCTCTATCAACTAGTAATTTAAAAATAGGAGGAGTAATATTAAATTATAGTTACCAAACTAATTCGACTTCTTTAATTCCCACGTCTTTTCCCATTGATATTTCTTTATCATATTATTCTGGTGTTACCGGATATTACGGATTAATTACGGATACTCAAGTCGTCTCTGGGGGAAATGGGTATTTAAGCGTTCCCACGGTAACGTTTAGTGGTGGTGGCGGCGTTTTAGCTTCAGGCAACGCAATTCTTGGATCAACTAGTTTAGATTACGATTCCGTTGTGGGTGTAGAAATGACGTCTTTTGGTTCTGGATACACCTCAAGCCCAACAATTATCTTTTCTGGCGGAACAGGAATAATAAACAATAAACTTCCAACAATTGCATCTGGATCAGGTTTAATGACTTTCTATACTAAAAGTTTTACTGGTAGTTTTGATTTACTAACTGGGGAATGGCCAAGTGTTAATAGTTATTTTGAAAATTCTTACATATCAGGAGCTAAATATGTAAAAACAGGACATTCAATTACTAAAAATTCTTTAATTAATACTCAAATCAACTACATAACCTCATTTGATAATGATCCTTTAGTAGCTAAACTAGTAATTAGCGGAATAAATAATAATATTATAGAAAGATATATAACAGGAGTAAAATAATGCAAGTTAATTTAAAAAGTTCAAAAATACAAAACCCCATATTTCCTTTATATATAGCTAGTTGGGATGGCGTTTTAGGATCTAGCAAAAAAAGCATAAAAGAAACTGAAAGCTTTACATTTTTAGAAGCAATACAAAGTCAGTTGACAAATGAAGAAGCTCTGAATTTTGAACGTAATTTTATAAATTATGAAAAAGGTTGTATTTTATGTGTTAATACGCCTATGCTTCTAAATAAATTTTTTGCAACAGCTAAAGTGGAAGAACCAATATATTTAAAAAGGGCAGACTCAATTCGCTTCGCTAAAGTAACAATGCCTCAAGAGTTCCAAAGGCGCATGACTTCTTTATCTTCTAAATACGAATTGGGAGAAAAGTTAGATATTAGAATTTCATTTGAAAAACTGCAAAATTTAAACGTTACGCTTTACAGAGATACTAACACTAGGGGAAGAAGCGTGTCGAAAAGTGGTAATGGTGGTGGCGTTGGCGTATGGAGTTAAATTATGAATTTTCCCAACGCAACAAAAGTAAAAATAGGATCTAAGCCAAACCATTCCGAACACAACTCTCTAGCTCGAGCTTTTAACGCTAGAATACTTTCTGGAATTGGAGACTGCGCTTGGAGAATATTTTATTATGCTTTTTCCACCTTTAGAGGAGTGAGAAATCCTAACGGCACAAATTACGCCCAAGAAGACGAATGGTTTAAGTTTTATGGAAACATTGAGCCCAAAATGAGCTTTGGAAAATTTGGTTGGCCCGAAACTTTAGCTGGACAACCCGAAGGAGCCAATGTCGCTAACCCATTTATGGCTTGGATATTTGGAAACGCAGCTAATGTTACCGCACCAAATGGAACGAAAGATACTAGCGGCGATGAACTAACGGGAGAAGAGGCGAAAGACGTTGGTAAAAAAAAGATTCATGGATATTGGTCAGAGCCAATAAGGTTGGGTGGGTTAGAAAAATCTTTTTCCGCATTCGTGCCGCAAAATACATATGGAGACCCAAATTTAAATATAGCTTGGCACGATTCTGAAAACCAAAGAGGCTGCATAGCTTTTGTTGAAAATTTTAGATATTCAATATCAAAACCGCAAGAGGCACCACAATTTAAAACAAAAACTCTTGAATTATTGTCGTTGGGAGTTGTTGGTGCGGCGAGGAAGCATTTAAGATTCGTAATGGAATCTCCAATTTTAGGTAGATATGCTCCAAGCTTCGTTCCGGATTCAAAAGGAAAAGGTGGGATATTTAGAAAAAAAAGCGCAGAAAAAGACCAAGTTGGGCAAGCAATGTTTTATTATTTAAGTTATTTTAGAGGAACTGAAGATCAGAGAGCAAAGCACAACTTAAATGGAAATGATGTAACCACAGACGGGTTTGATTTTGAAACCTTTTTTTCAAAGCAATTTTTGTTGGCTCCAAATTACAGTTTACCAAATTACGAACGGAAGGGTATTTACCACAATGTTCTTAAGGATGAATTTGATAATGGTAAAATAAAATATGATTCATCTGGGTACCCGGAACTTTATCCGGACCCTCCACTTTTTAAAACTACTTGGCCTTTGCGCAATAGCGAGGCTCATAATAAGCAACTAATAAGAGCGGGTTTTTTTGATTTTTTTTCCTACGATAGTATGACTTCAATAGAAACTGATCCGCTTGTGATTACATACGAATTCGCAAGCAGTCGTAGATTTAATACAAATCCAAACCCCAAATTAAATTTAAATAAATTTTGCATCTCTTCTATTTTAATACAAACTTCAGATTTAGCTGTAAAATACGAACAAGACTCCGACTTATTGCTAAATGATTTTGCTATTGAGGTGATGGTAAATGATAAATTATACGAAACCATTCCTTTAACTTCAAATTGCAAATACCAAACGAATCGAACGACTGCAAAACTTAACACTGCATTAGTAAAAGTAACTCAGCAATATTACACATATCAATTTAATAAAATTCATCATTTTCAGTATCCGATTAAAGGAATCGTCTCATTTAAGGTAAAGCTCTCGGATGGGATTGACATCGGGCTAAGAGTAAACAACGTTAAAATTTCCGAATCAGAATATTTAAAAATTGATGAATTTAAAATACTAATAAAAGTAGCTCACGTATTAGAAATGAAACCTACTCCAGCAGACGCTTACGTAATGATGAGGCTGGCAACTACAAACGGAGCAGGTGAAGAAGCTGGAGAAATGGATCCCGTTGGTCATTTTAATGCCGATTTAGCTCAAAAAGTTTTTTCAAATTATGAAAAATTTGGAGTAGCTTACAATTTATTTGGTAAAACTCTTGCAGCTAATGAAATGTATGTAAGTGCAAATCCCGTTTACGAATCATTAAGAAAATTTATATCTAGTCATATAAAAATGGCAGATAGATATTCTTTAGTTGATTATGAAGTCAACTCAAGCAATCAATCTGTTTTGTATTTTAAAAGATTTTCTCTTGGAATGAAAAACACAGGAATAGACTCTTTCCGAGGTGTTGGCCCGTCAATTACTCAAGTCGGTAATAGAAGTATGCTCGGACGAGAAACGGAAACTTTTATACCAATCACCCAAGGAAAAGAATATATAGTATTAGATTTAGATAAAAGCACTACGAGTTTTATTCATTACATGCAGGGTGATAAACTTACCATTTTCAGGCACGGCTCTAGATTTGTAGGTGGTCATTATTATTATGTTTCATATTTTTCCGATATAAGGATTCAAGTTTTTGAACTTGATGGGATAATTAGTGAAAAATTACTTTTTAAAGCAAGTTCTACTTCTATTCTTGTAAATGAAGTGGAGCAAAAATCCCCCGGACTCATAACTAATGAGTGGTCTATGTTCATGTCTTATAATTTATATCATCCGGCTTATTCATCATATTGGAAACCTGACATGTATGGAGATATTATGGGCGCTCTAAACGCAAGATGCTTAACGGGTAGTGATACTTTAAAATATTACGAACTAACGTCTCAAAACGTAAAATTCCATTTAGCAAATGTTAATTGGAGAAGATGGGGCAGTAAACCATTTGTAGTAACATCTCCTTCCGCTTATAATTATATAGAAGGTTCAAATTTTCTTGCAGCAAATAAAGACAGGGAGACTCTTAAAAAATTTATAACAAGTTGTCCAATATACCAAAAACCTTATTATATCGAATCCACTACCAGAGTCAATCCAAATGATCCGAAATGCGAAATAATAAAAGTTACTTTATCAGATAGACTACGCGGTGAAAATAATGAGGTAACTGGAAAAGTGAGTGAAAATCGCCATAAATGGCAAGCAATATTAGCCGGACAAGAGTCAAGGTCTGATGAAAATGCTGTCATTGGATATTTATTAATAAACTTTTTAGGACAACATTGTAAAAGAGAAGTTATTGGCGACGTTGCCTTGAATAATGACGGTTTTTGGACTGGTCAACGCCCTTGGGGATGTTGTCATCCTAGATTTTATTTTACTAAATTAATTCCTTACGTTGCTCCTAATACAGTAATGTATTCTGACCATTATAGACAAATGGAGTATTACTTAAGAGCAATGTGCAACGGATTTGTAAATGAAAAATCTGAACTTACGTTAAATGAAGTAGAACAAGTAATAGGTGGCTCAGAGGGCTATAAATCGGGAGAGGCTGAATACGGGGGGTATGATTCGGTAATTGGAGATTATTTATTTGAACATTTAATGGCTAATCCTTATGATAATTCAAATACGGACAAAACTCCCGTTAGTTCAAATATGGCTTCTGGAGGAGGTGGGTCATAAAATATGAGCGCGGTCGATGACAATAAAAAGTTTTTAACTGGAGTTTTATCTAATGAAAATTTAAATTTTACACAATTTGTTTTTGGATTATGGGTATCTACTTTTGAAAATCCAAATTCTAATAATTATAGCGGTTATTCAATGCCGAAACCGTTGATAGATGACATCATTGCTTCTCCATTTGCTATTACTGGAAGAGGTTTTTCCTTAAGAAATAGCGATGGTAAAATTAATAAGTCAAGATTTTTTATAACTAGCGGTGTAAAAGGGGAGGTTGACTATGAATCTTTAGAGCCTATTGCTGAAATAACAGATTCTTACATTTCTGGTTCAAAGCCGTATATTTCAATGCCCGGCGTAAATTATTCTGGTAAAATTTTTAGAAGATATGAAATTATTGGAACCAATCTTTCTCGTTTTACTAATGAGGAGTTATTAGTTGTTTCTGGTGAAGATTGGAAAAATTCAGAACTAGTAGTTTCTGGAAGCGACTCTAGTTTTGAATATAAATATTTTGATACAGGTTATAGTGGTTATTCTAACGAAGTAATTGCAAGATATAAATTTTTATACGACGACAGTGAACTTTCTCAAGTCAAAAATTCTTTATCATTTGATGTGCCGGTGCAATTGGAAGACGATTCTAGTTTTACATATAGAATAGCTAGAAAAAGCGACCCTTTGGGATCGTTTTTTCATGCAGAGATAGACTCAAATGGAAAAGTATTAATAAATCTTCGAGATTATAAAGATGAAATATCTAAAAAAATAGCAGGAGGGGTAAATTATAATTTTTCAAATACTACAAATGTAACTTTATCGTTTCCAGAGATATCTAGGATTTTAAATGACGATTCGCCTGACGACTCATTTTTTGTAAAAAAAATTAACGACGCGACAATTACTGGCGTTAAAATAGTTAAAAATAAAGAAAAAAAAGAGTTTCAATTTAGCCTACTTGCTGCTGGAAATTATAGCGGAGTTTATAAATTAGACATGACAGCGACAACTTCCGCTCCTCGTAGCCAAATAACTAAATTAGGATACGTAATGAGTGGGTATTCAATTATAAGCTTTGGAAACGTTGGAAACGTCGGAAATGCCGGAAATAATGCAAGCCTCAATAATAAAGTAATTGCAATCGCAGTTAATTCTAGCGTTTATCCAAGAGTGATAGATGATGGAAATTCTTATGATTATAGAAATTTTTTAACCGAAGAAGAAGTGAAACGAAATTTAACAGATTTAGAGGAAGAACATGAATCTTACTCTGATGAAGATTCAAAAGATTACAAAGACAGCACTTCACTCAAAAACAATTTAATACTAGATGGATCTTTATCTTTTTTAAGCAACAATATAAGCCCTCAATTACATAAAACTTTTTTACCAGATTTTCAATTGCCTAAAAAAACAATTCCAAAAGATTATTATTCAAATTATTTAAATTCTGGGGAAAGTTATATCACCGTTCCAATTGTAGAGTATTCTCAAATACCTAATCCGCAACTATTTGTTTTTTGCGGCGACCATTCTACTTTTCCTTATTTATCCTTAGGAACTCAGGAAGCGAAATTAATCAACACAACAACGCAGGGCTTAAGGATAGAAGGCTCAAGTTTTTGTAAAGGAGACAGCGCGTTAGACAGTGAAGAACCGTCGGATCGATTCACTCTCGACAGAGGTACGGTAACAAAAATTCCAGATAACGGCATCGTAAAAAAAGAAAATTACACAGACATAGGACCTTGGAAAAATGCAGTAAATTATTTTTATACTAAAAATTACGTTTCCTCCTTTTCTCTTTACCCATCCTTAGCGAAGGGTGATTATTTTGAATTTTTTAACCGAGCTCTGTCTCAAGTTAGAACCGTAATTGGATATCCATCTTTAGAAAACTTAAACGAAAACTCATTTACTTACAACAAAAAGCCGATTCAAAGAATATTTGTAGAAAGAGAAATCTATACAGAGCCTTACGAAGAAGATCAAATTTCTGAATTTAATAGAGAATTTAGTTCTGAGTCTAAAATATCAAGTAATACAAATTTAAACACTAATCAAAATGAAAAATTATATTGCGTTCAATCTTATGGATATTGCCCCTTTGATCCTGATAGTTTTTTCCCAACGCAAAGTTATAATGAAAAATTAACTTTTCAAGCATTTTACCCTCATGATATTGTGGTAGGTAATTACGCGTCTGATATTTTACGTTTAAAAAATTTTACAATTGATGACAATACTTGCCTTAGGGTAGAATATATTATTGGTGTTGGTGAGGTATTTAATTTTAATAACTACTCTCAATCAGTAATTTATACGAGTAGTAACGGAGTGCCTATTGTAATAGCAAATCAAGATGAAAGAAATTACGCATATCATTTATATCAATACGAAAACAATACAGACGCTTTAACTCTTGTAAAATCAAATGTAAAAAATGGCGTTATATATAATATAAATCTAGCAAATGGATCGCACGGAGTCGTTTTAAAATTTTCAAAAAAGAGCTTTGAAAATATACTATCTACAGTTGTAGTGGGTGATAGTGAGTATCAGACATTAAGTTTAGCTATAGTTGATGCTAATTTGGTGCCAGTAGTTAATTCGAATTTTGTTAAATTCAACATTCAAACTTACACATATAAACCCGAAGCTAAAAACAACTCTTCTTTGTGGTATACCTTTAGTAAAAATCCAATTAACAATAATCAATTTGGTGACGAAGAATTGGCGGACTTGTTTCGACCTCGTTTTTTTGAAGACGCCGCCGCAAACACTAAAGATTTTCAATCTGTTTTTTTAAATTTCCCAAATGGCCCAGTTACTTCAAAAAATCACGAAGGATCTCCTATTGTTGGTAAAGATTTGTATCAATTAGCGAATGATCTTTTTGAAAATGAAGTAATCGTCACGGAAGAAAACGCAAATAATAGTTCTTCTTACAAATCTCATTGTATTTTAGATTTCGTTGAAGGAAAATCTCTCACTAAGCAAAAGCCGTCAAGTTATGAAAACCCATCTTTTTCAAATACAAAAAGATTAAGAATTTCAAAAATTCAATATAATTTTTACACAAAAAATCTTGTAATCATTGGAGACGCTGGGTCTCGAGGCTCTACGCGTTTTAATTATGGATGGGAATATGAATTGCAGTATAAAAAAATAGAAGAAGAAAATTGGAAACAAATAGCTAAAAGCGTTTTTTCAAAAAATGAAATTATTTGTAATGCTGGTTCAATATCGCCTTACTATCATAATCTTAATGAGTTTATTTCTTTGGGAAAGAATTTTACTCACTCTTTGTCAATGATGGCTTTTGAAACTAATTTACCTTTATATTTAGATGACGCAGGTTTTGAATTTAAAATAGTTAAATATAAGAAACTTGAAGCCTCGGACGCTTTCTTTGATGTTATTAAGAAGGTAAATTTTATTCCCATTCAAGTCTCTTGGAGTGGAAACTCTACGTGTTCGCGTTTTAATATTTATCAAAAAGACACCGGCAATAGTCTAACGTTATTAGGGTCGGAAGGCGTTCGCGAAACATTTTCCTACGTTGTTCCAGATGTTAGACAAAGTTATATCGACATGGGGATTACAAACTTTGGCTTCCCTAATTATTCTGGATATTATGATATCGTTATCTCTGGAGTTGTCGCTTCTACAACTAAAAGCCAAGTTTCTATTTCTGGTGAATACGGATTTCAAGTTGGGGATACGGATTCTAATTTAACTATTGAAAAAATTAGTAATTCAAACGCAAATACTACATTTATTTCCATAACCGGCGTAACATATTCACCAATGTTGAATTTTAATAATCCAGAATCTAAAAATTCTAATTTTGAAATTAATCAAAATTATAGCGGTTATTATTTTGTGACAAACAGCGCAACGGGTATTTTAAATGGGATAACTGGGCAAGGTTTTGAAGCGTATGTGGCGAATACCGGATCTACAACTTGTCGAGTTTTCACAACAGATTTATCTGGTAATGGCGTAGCTATTATAAACGGAACACCTTCAGTTGCTTTAACAACGCTGCAAAATTTACCAAGTAGCGCTTTAGATTTAAGTGAGATATCTATTGATGGAGTAGTTTATTTGAAAAGTGACGCTACCATCTTAAACCTTTCCGAAAAAACATTTTATTTAATTAATGATTCAGACTCATTAATAACATTTAGCGGGTATAGCATTAACGCAACAGGCAGTTTAATTGCCGGAAAGACTTCTCTAATACAAGCTACTAATTCAAGCTTATCAAAAGCAGGAGAATTGCTTTCTAATATAAATATCCAAGATGATTATATTTACTCCAATGGGGGTTTAACAAATTTTGATCATACCGATTTAATGTTAGTTGCTAGTGGCAGCGGCATTCCTATATATAACGCATCACAAAATCCTTTAGTAGTAAATGATTCTCTTGTGTTAAATCCTAATTCTTTTAATTTTGTAAATTGGGACGGAACAAATAGCGCCCCGACGCCAAGTGGAAATTCATCTTATTTTAATAACGCAAGGATATACCTTAAAGGAACAGAATCTGAAAACTTCACAGCATTACTAAAAAACGATACGGAAATTATAATCGTAGGTGATTTTGAATCAAATACAACCAAAACCTACTTTTTTATAAAAGACGAGTCGGTAGCTAGAGAATTAAATGTAAAAATAAAAACAATAACAACAACAGATCATTTATCAACGACAGTAAAAGAAACTTTAATTCCAAGCAAAAAACAAAATTTTAAATTAATAGTTACTAAAAAAAGCAAAGGACTTAGTTACGAAGTGGTTTACGCGTTTCCACACGCAAACTACACGTTGACAGATGGACGCGAACAGACTCTCGTTCTCAAGTCGGACAATTATCAAATAGTTGATTTAGATAATGTAGAAAACTTCTTATATCAAAATTCTTTTGTCTATTTTTTTAATAAAGGCTATGGAGATGCGGCATTCGTGCGCGATTCAATAGGTTTACAGTCTATTTCTCAAAACCAAATGGCTAGACTTCTTTTAAGGCAAGATGATGTTAGTGTTCAAATCCTAGAAAATGCTCATCGCCATTTTAAATTTGATATTCCAACTACATCCTTGTCTGGGTCTATTAATATTTTAAATTTAGATTTCTGTGAAACTGATATTAATTTTCCAAGCACAATTGGTGTCGATTTAACAGACTCGACGCTTTTAATTTGTAAAAATAGACTCTCTCCAAATAGAATTAATAAATCTAACACATCTCCCCACAGCAGTCTTTTAAATGACGGTGGTGATTTAAGTTCTGATTCTATATTTTTAGATGTCTATAAAAACGAAACAGATGGCACTTTTGCTATTCGTAAAACAACATCTTTTGAGCTAGGGGTTATACCTAATGAAGCTACTCCGGATTCGAATGTCTTTAATTATTTTTACATAAGTGATGAAAATTTGTCTAATTTTACCTTGCAAGATTTTTACAATAGAAAAGTAAATTATGCTGGTAAAATATTTTCCCGCCAAAAGAAAGAGGTTACTATTCGATCTTTTGATGAGAAAAATATTATCCCAAATTTAGAATCTACATCTTTGTCTTTTAATTACGATCCTGACGGAAACGCAAATGGAAGGTTAGTGGTTGAGGAAAAATCTGATGAGATTATTTTAAGTAGCAGAAGCGAAAAAGGATCTACAGCTATTAGCTTTATCACAACTTTATTAGCTAATCAAATTTGTGCAAATTTCGCTTACGATACTGTTAATATAACTACGGTAAATAAAACATTAAAAAAGAATCGATTAATATACAACGGAACAATTTATCCAATTTATAATAAAGATGAGTTTTTCATTGCTGGTTATAATTATTATTACAAAATTACAGAATTGACCGATGTAGACTCTATAATTATTCCAGACTCTTTAGGGCAAAATATAACTATCAGAAATTATTCTTCTAAGTCTTATGGCGTAAAAAATTTAAGTAATAGTTATTCAAATTTAACAATATTACCTAATAAAGAAATAACATTGCAGTATTCGTCCGCTTGGAATCAAATTTATAATGGTAATTTTAGATCAGAATACGATATCGCGTTTAATTCGGCTGGAGTAATACAATTTTCAAACCAAAGCAGTGAAATAAGCTCTACTAATCCATTAAGTAGCTTGTTCGTTGACGGCGAAGATTATTCGGAAAATTTTATTCCCAATGGTCTCAATAGTATAAGCGCGGTAGAGGGAGAGTTGGGGTATAAATTTATTGATATAGATTCAGCCCCGTCAGCGTCTGCGGAAGAAAAAACAATGTTTTGTTTTGGAAGAAGGTCTAAGATAGAAAGCTCTTCAGTAAGTAAATTTTATTTTATTAATGATTTTTATCTATACGCAGAATTTAATCAAAGTATAGTTCGAAAAGGTGAAATTTGGGTCGGTGAAGGAGCGCTGGGGGTGATGTCTAATCCGCTAACGATAATAAAAAGACAACACATAGACCTTTCGAAAAATTTTAAAGGATACTTCGAAAGCAAAATGCTTGATAATAGTCGAAGCGTAATTTTTATCCCCATAACATCTCACCTAGTCACTTACTACCTGCCAAATTTATCCCAATCCTCAACGAACGACGGAGAAACGCTTGGCAGCAAACTAAATGGTAAAAAAATAGTTTTCATTAACTTAGTTAAAAATAGCACGTTAGCACCAAATCAAGTAATAAATTATTCTAATAGTAACGCAGCAGAAAATCTTATAGATATTAATTCTTTATTAGTTTATTCAGCGTCTACAACAACTTGGACGAAACAAACGTCGAGTCTTCCTATTGTTACAACAGTTTACCCGACTTTAACTGGGGTTAAAGGAATAACTAATTTATCTGATTCCACCACGACTGACGGAGATGAAATGGTTTATCTTTCTAATTTTAATAAATTTTATGTTGGATTAGATAGTTTTAAACGTAAAGAGTATGGAAATTTTTACATTTATAATTCGTGTAGATATCCAATTACCATAACAGAAACTGATAAAGATACGAACGTTATTCTAGAAAACGCATCTAAATTTCTAAAAATAGAAAGAAATCCAGCGGGATGGCTAATGGCAAATGTTGCGGTTGGTAATCTGCCGTCGTTTATTTTAACATCTGATAAAAATACATTAGATCAAAAATTAAGCAATGGAACGGTAATAAAGCTTATAAATGAAAAAGATAAAACAACAACAATATACGAACATATTAGTCAGGGAGACAATAAACTTATTGATTTAGATAAAGATGCGTATGATTTAAATTTAGAAGATTTAAAAAACTACGATAAAAACGATAAACTATTTATTTACAAATCGCCGTTAACCCCTGAATTGCTAAGGCTAAAATCAGACCCTGAATTATTGAAGCTAAAATTGATAGATGAAAAATTTTACATTCATAACAGCACGACGTCTACCTTAAAAGTTTTAGTTTCCATTGAAAATTTAAAACAATTTTTGCCTCTCCCAGCTTCAAGAACTCTAGAAATTTCTAAAAATGGTTTTTCTTTTATGGAAACCCATTCCAAAGGAACGTTTTACGTAAATGGCAATCTTAAAAACAGACATTACTTATCAAAATCAAAAATTAATATTTTTATCGACCCTCTGCCAAATTACGAATATAAAAACGAAAATTATATAAATAAATTTAAAGATAGTGGATATTTAGGAGATCAAGTTAATATCATAATTTCATTGTTGAAAAATTACAACGGGGCGCCAGATATTTATGTATATGATTTTTCAAATTTTTCATTAGATAATTATAAATTGCCCTTGCAATCTATTTACAACGACAATCTTAATGGAAAATCTTATTTACTTATTAGTAACGAGCAATTAATAAACGCTCAAAAATTATCAAGCTCTTCTGTTAAAAAAACTTCAATAAAAATCACAAGCGCTGGCCATTACATTATTAATAATAACGATAAAGACATTAGAATTGGCCCAAACATTTCGGGAGATATATTTTTAGTTAATAATTGCGCTCAAGATATTTCTGTATATTTAAATGAGACGACAACTGAATCTTTTATTTTATTTAGAAATACGGTTTTGGTTATTAATAATGGCGAAATTAGATATCTTAAAAAAGCAAAACAAAGGGACGAATTTTATTGCGTTTTTAATCCAAAAACAACGATTTCTTTATCTGATCAAGAAACTCTTTTTAATAAAATAAATAGAACTAAAGATATTTTACAAGTTTTTCAAGAACCCAACTCTGAACTTTCCGAGTCGTTACCTAAGCTTTCTTACGTTAAGCTTCTATCTAAAACTAATCAATCTGTTTTGGTCCATTTATCGTTAGAGGATTATTATCGCGGAATAGATATCCCTACTAATTCTCCAGAAAACGTATTAGCTTACGAAATTGGAATAGGTCACGAAACAATTTATAAATTTTTATTTTTTGATCCTTCGAAGTCTACTTACACTTTACCCGGCATCGAAAGCGGTGAGATGTATATGGTGAATATAGATGTTGGCTTATTTTATAATTTAGAAAACATAAGTAGACCATCTTCAGACGTAATAAAAAACGCTTTTTACGCTATATACAATGGACAAACGTATAAAAATGGAGATTTCTTCACTGGTGGAGCCGTAAGTAATTATGAAGTAAAATATCCTAATTACGTAAAAGTTGCAAAGGTAATGCGGGGGTTTGAAAAAACATTTACCCCAGAAGAGTCGGAGGTGATTGATACGGATATAGAAGAATTAAGCGAAGCGGTAGAAGTAAACAACGCTGACGAAATAAAAAAAGAACTTTTCAAAGAAATAATACTGGAGCAACTTAGAGGTAAATTGGGCGGCGTAGAATGTTGGATCCCTATGAACGAAACTGCTTTTTGGCAAGATTCAGCGTTCCAAAAAGATATTTACACAGTGAAAGAAGTTTTCCCTCTAGATACGTTTGTTATAACAAGCGAAACTCAATCCGTATCTTTTGTAAAATGTTTAATGAAAAAAAGCAACCTTAGACAAGTAATTCGTGAGCTTTCTACGAGCACCTTCTCAGCGTTACAGTATAAGCGTCCTGTTTCAAAGCCGGATGATTTAATGATTGATATAGATTACGGCGATGACAAGGATGAGATAAAAAAGGTAAGAGACCGTATTCAAGAGGAGCTAGATCTGGCTTTAAGTTTTCTAGAACCAGCGCAAGAGACAATGTTTTGGAATATTCTTTTTGAGGATCTCTGGTCGAATAAAAACAATGAAGGCGGCGACATAATTGAGGATTTAAAGCTTGATATTTCCATCGCTTTAGAAAAACTAAAACCTATGCCCACTGTAGAATTTGAAAACCTTTCCAATTCTTCAATTATTAAACTTTTAAATGGGGAGGAAGGATGAGTCCTGATGATTTTAAATCTGCTTATTTAAATGCAAAATTTATTAATTATGACCCAGCCTCTGCTGACGAGTCTTTAAACAACGAAGGCTCTGAGCTTGTTTTTCAAAAAAATTCAGCAACATTGGTTTCCTCGGAAGCTTTCGCTCAAAATTTAATTTATTCAAAGCCTGTTAATGATTTTTATGATGATTTAGTTAATTTAAATTTCGATTTAAGTCCTCTTGAGGGAAATCCTTATCTTAGTGATTTAGACCCCAATCGTCTTTATATTAATTTGAATTACATAGATTTAAATTCATGCATCGATTCAAACCATCCGTTAGATTCGTTAAAATTTAACGGTCCTTCAAGTTCTGGAGATCGTAAAATTAATGGAATTTCATACTATTATTTTAGAAAAGATTACGAAGGGGTTATTTATAATAGTCATTCTTATAAATTAGCAAATTTAGAAAAAACCGACACGCGTTGGAAAGACGGCGATTTCCCGTCTAATATGCTACATATTTCATATCAAAAATGTAAGATACATTCTTTTCGATTTAAAAGTCTAGACAATTCTAATGAGGCGGCGTTTTATAAAAATTTAATATTAATAGAGAGCAAAGAGAGAAATTACGTTGAAGATTTTGAAAATAATTTTTATTACGACTCAGTTGACGCGAAGTATTATTTAAATCCACAAAAAAAAGAATTAGGAATGGAAATTTATACTGATTTTTTTCCTACGCTAGCGTTGAATGAGGGTTCCGTTATTCACGGTGAAATAACTGACGATCTCGATAGAAGCAATGATGTCAATTTAGCAAATGTTACTCTCCCATTGTGGGACAATGTTTACGCAAATGTATGTTTTAGAGAGCCGTGCTCTACTCTGTTAAATACAATAATTTGTTGTCCGCTGGTTGATGGGTTGGTATCTGTGAATCAGAATGGATCCCGTTATCTTTTTTCAGATCAATTAGTATGCCCCATAGGCGAACCAGCTAAAGTTGTAATGGTGGTAATGCGATTAGCTCATGTTGATCCGTTGGTTTTTTATAAAGACTTTTCTAATCAAACTGTTAACGCGAACATTTACGCCTATAATTTTAAAAACATTGATTATGTTAGCGCTAGCCAAAACTACACATCATTTAAAACCAATGGATCTATTCAGACTACAACTATAATTTACGCAGACGAGCCCTTATCTCTATCGCAATTTTCCAATATGGAAATAAAAAATAGAGACGTAGTTGGTCTTACGTTTAAATTTAAGGCTTATAAAATTACAGCTTCCGATTCTGACGCTACGGATTATCTTTTAAGTGTCCCTATTCAAGTAAAAATTCCAGAAATCGTAAGCAAGCGGATTGAAGGCGACAGTCTTATAATAACTACAAATTACGGAACTCAAATAGACTACGAATATAATGCGGAAAACGTATACAATATTGGTGGTGGCGTGGCCATAACAGACACGGAAGACGGCGAGAACCAAAAAACTACAATAGATATATCTAATTTGAGTGGGAGCGTGACTTTTAAGGTTTCTAATTATTTTTCTAGTTTTAGCAGTAGATATTTAGCGAGTGAATCTGTTGAAATAAAAAAATCAATAATCATTCCACTTCTTAGATTTAAGCTGTATAAAAATGGGTCTCTCGCTACTTTTAAAGACGCTGTTAGTAGTAATAGCATGTCGCAAATATTGATTGAAGATTGCGCTCAAGATAGTTTTAGTAATTATTCAGTAGCTTCAGATTATTCAGATGTTAGTTATGGATTTGAATTATCTTTTACTTTACCTACTGGGTATTCGGAAATGTTATTGCAAATTGGCGGCATGGAGCCAAGAAAAGTAACGAGCGCTCAAATAGTTACCGTTAGTAAAGAAATATTATCTCAACAGTTAAATCAAGATGGGAAAATTGAAATAGTCGCTTTATTAGGTGGTAAAATGCGATTTGTTATCCTTTTCGCTTTCGTTGAATCTTCTACTCAAAACCCGCTTGGAAGCGTAACTCAGCAGTTGGCGCTTGATTCGCTCGATGATCCTAAATCTGCAATTAAATTTTCTTTTAATTACCAATACGCTACCAAAATAACATATAAAATTATAAATCAATTAGGCGACGTTTTATACAGCTCGGTATCGGAAAACGTAACCTATTCTCCGAGTTTAGTAGAAAAAGATATATTGCTTGATCAAGTTTTAGATATATACAACTGGGAAAGTCTACAGGCAATTATTGACATATCAAATTTAAGCAGCACCCCTCCCCACGACGAAGTTAAAACGACAATATCAACCAGCACCCTTTTAAATGCTTTTAAAAGATTAAGTCGCTCCAATCCCGCTGAAATTAAATTTTATTTAGATATAAATAAAACAACGCTTATTACAGAAACTAATAAGGGAAGTGTAGTTTATGCGTTTTTACAATTATATGATTTTGCTGGTCAACTAATTGGTGTTGATGATTATTTATTATATATAATAGCTCCACCAATATTTGAGTTATTAGAATCTGTCGATAATAATATCGATTTGGAAGGTGTAAATTTAACTAGGATTAATGATTATTTTTATTCTTTTGAGATAACTGCTGGTAGTCCGTTTAATGATTTGAATTTAGTTTTAGAAGCTTCATTTGATCCTATAAATTTAATATGATAATTAAGGGAATAATTAATGTTAACCGAGGGCAAGGTGAGCCAGATGATTCAACTCTTCCTACAATTAGTCGTTTTGAGGTTCAAATAAATCCAGACAACCTTAACGCATTTAACATTGTTTTCGCCGCTCTCAGATTTTCTGAATTAACTTTAATAAAAACAATTGTAGACACTGGAGAAATAATTCTTATTATTTTATCTACGGAGGATAACTATCCTGATTCACGGCACGAGTCTTCTAAAGTAACGTTCCAATTAAAGGCAACAAATAAAAACGGCGATACCTTTTCGAATATTGTCACTATTGATTCAAAAATTTCAAAAATAAATACAACTCTTTCTACATTAACGGCATCCACTACTATTACCCGAGTAATTAATACTACAAACGAAGTTGATATAATCATTAAAATAGATAAAACAGCGGAATTCGATCCGGAAAAAATAGAAAATACGACGCTCCGTTATCGAAAACAAGGCTCCTTAACGTGGGAAATACTTAATATAAGCACTAAATATATTAGCGCTTACCATCAAATAGGCGGGGACATAATGGGGTATTCTTACGGATTGCAAAAAGGAGTAATTGAAAGAGGTGTAGTTGGTGGTCTTTTTGATTTTTGTGTTTTAATTCGAGTCAAAGGTTTTGAAGGTTACCATTCTGAAATACAAACTATATTTTTTGAAAACATCCGAGTAGAAGACCTCGCTAAAGAGGGATCTAAAACCTTTCCTAAAACTGAAATATTAGACGCGGAACATCCATCGTTTTTAAGATACGAAATTAAAACAAAATTTTTAGAAAAATTTGAAGTTAGAAGTCGTTTAAAAAAACAGGCTAAAAACGAAGATAAATTATATGGAGATGGCGGCGAAGAATTCTACCCCAATGAAAAAAGTCATTTTTTTTTAGATCCCGAGTTGGTTGTCGGGTTGCAGATTGAACGAGATTTTTACTATAACAAGAGTCATAGCTCCGAAGAAACTCAGGGGTATATGTATCCCGCTTGTATTTCTGAAATTTTACCATGTATTCGAACTCAACGATTAGACTCTTCCGATACGTCTCGCAATAGATTAATTATTTTATTTTGGAAAATTAATGATAATTTTTTTGATTATAGCTATTTTAATAACCAAATAAACATAAAAACGAATTCATTAATTGTAAAAGTTCAATATAAAAACTCATCTGGAGTATATCAAGATTTAACAGATCAAATAACTCTAACTCAAGAAGAGCATTTTAATGCTAAAGATCAAAAATTTGTATTACAAGTTAATCATAAAGATGTTGTTAATTTAGATTTATTTTATAAAGTAAATGAAAGAGATAATTATTCAGACAATTTAAGAATATTAATAGTAACTCACAAAGTCTTGTGCTCTTCAGTAGTAAAAAGCATTGCTCTTTATGAAAACGTGCAACTTTCATTCGGCAAGCTATTAATGCCCCACGAATGGAATTATATTTGCTACGATAAATTTTTAGGCAGAAATTCTGAAGCCAGAATCGGTGAAGATAATTTATCTTTAAGCTTGAGAAGCCCTTATTTAAGGGGAATAAGGCTGCTAGAAAAGGGGTTCGCTTGTTTCGACAAGCTGACAGATATTAATATTCAATATGATAAGCATAGTGATATTAAACAAGAAAATTTTGATGTAAATATTTTTTACAAATTAAAAGCCTCAGTTGAAGCTTTTTATTTTGATCCTATTTACAAAGGAACAATTAACTCCGTAAATTTACCAACAATACCTAATGATGTGTTTTTAATTCCGCCAGAGTTAGAAATAGATCCTCCCAATTTAGTAAAATCAGGAGTCGGTTCAGAACAAGCGAGAGGAGTTGTCCGGCTAAATGAGTATGGTAAAATATCATCAATTGAATTAAGTGTTTTGGGTCAAGGCTATTCTCAATACAAAACATTACAAGACCAAAGAGAGCAGTCTGAGTTTGATATTATTCCAACTGTATCTATGGATTATACCGTTGTGGGTAATAATTTAAATATAAATAGACAAAATTTAATTGTTCAAAATTTGTCTTTTGATAAAAGCAATTTAAAAGCCTCATTAAACCACGGAGTTAGACTAGCTCATGTATTAGAGGATGTTAAAAATTCATCAAGTATTTCCAAAGAGCAACAAATAAAAATAGATAAATATTTAGAACAAACTTCTCCAAAGGACGTCGAAATGGGGGGTAATTCGTCTTCTACTTATAGTGTTGAGTCTAGCTATTCAAATCCTCAGACTTTTAAGTCTTTAGATCCTACTTGGGATATTATATCAAGACTTTATCCAGAAAGAGATTCTAACTCACAAGAAAAATTAATAATTTACAATCAAGACGCTAATCCTGAAGCTAGTGAACTGGAGGATTCTAAAAATTCACCTTCAGTTGCGTCGTCTCACGATTCACTCTTTACAACATCATCTACTGATAATGGTCAGCCTTTAGTAAGTGAAGGCGGCTCTAGTTACTCTACTTTCGCCGCGAATGGCGCGACAGTAACTCCAGCTGGAAATCCTGCGGTATCAATCGTAAATAAAAAATCATTACCTTGGCTCCCTCTTATACCAAAAGCTGGAGATGGAAATGGGGCGATGAGCCATGGGCCTTTACCAAATATGATTCCGAGAGCTTCAACGTTTAATAAATTAGCTGCTGGAGTAAATTTATTAAATAAGGTTAGAGTAATTGTTCCTCGGGTAAATCGTATCGAATCAACTACAATAGATAATATATATTACAACCCAGACGACGGCTTAAGTAAATATATTGAACCCCTAGGGGAACTTGTAAACACAAACTTTAGTAATGAAAATTATTTAGCTGCTGCTGAATCGTCATTTAACTTTTACGCCACCCTAACTGCGGAAAGAATATTCAAAAGAGAATACGATGACCCCCAACAATTTCCACAAGGCATTTATGTTAAGACTTTAGAAAGCTCTACTGAGTATAGGGTATCTCAAGTAGCTCATCCATTGTTTGAAGAATTAATTCAAAACCTTTTTAGTGGACAATCTGTAGGTTTGTCTAAAATTGCAACATTAGAGGAGACTAAGGTTAGCTTTCTAAAAGAGTATAAAGTTCTTAATGAAGATGGAAAATACGTAGTTAACTGCGGCGGAGAAGCGGATGCAAATAACGAGAGGGGTCGAAAAAGGACAATTTCTGAAAGCACGCTTCCTACGACAGCTTGGGATCAGACGTTTGCGTATCAAACTGGGCCATTTATTGGCGAATTAAAAGTAGAAGAACTTCCCGTAATCTACTCTCTACATGAGCCATCCTTAAAGACAACTTCATCCTTTTGTGAATTCGGATATTATCCTAGTAAAACGAAACTCTATTCCCCAAAATTGGTGAATTTTTACCCATTCATTGTTGATGTATGAAAGTAGATGAAAATTTTTTAAATTTATTTAAAGAGGGATTAAAAATCTCTAAAAATATATCTAAAACAGTTATAAAAGCAACAACTAATACAATCCAAGCAAAAACAATAATAACAGAAAAAGATCTCTCCTCTAAAAGACTTGAAATTTGCGAAAAATGCCCGTCTTTAATAAAATCATCTAGAAGATGCGCTGAATGCGGCTGCTTTGTTTCGGCTAAAACACAATTCCAATTTGAAGAGTGTCCTCTTGAAAAGTGGTAACTAAGGCTTAGAAGATTTTTTAATTCTGTCAATTAGCTCAAAAATTTTAGGCTTTGGAATATCGCTCAGACTGGTAATTTCCTCTGCTTTTTCGTATTTTTCCTTTACCAGTTTCTTTTTAATAGAATCCAAAGTTATACCCTTCTCCTTCATTAGGGAAGAAAGCACCGCGCTTGGAGAGACTGGGTTTTCCGGAGTCAAATCTTCTATAACTTTTACGCCAATTTCTTCTTGACTGACGATATTTATTTTTAAAAAACTCCTTACGCACCGCACGAAAGCCCTATTCTCCGCTGTTGCTGCTAAGTAAATCCTAGCAAAGCTTTGCGTGTTTTCTAGCGAAGCGTCGGCTAAAGCTTGAAACGTGACGGGCTGACCGTTTGTTTCGTAATTACCTATCCAGTTAATTGAGCAGGACGCCATTACATACGAATTTGAAGACGAGTTGACGGAATACGTTACCGAAGTAAACCCTCTAATTTGAGCGAGCTCCTTAATGCCACCTAGAAGAATTAAGAGATCTTTATCTTCCAATTTTGAAGTGTCGGCTTCCTGAGTTCTCTGCTTGTTTGGAACAAGAAATTCAGACCTAACCATTTTGCGCCAATGCACAGACCCGTCTTCATTGTATACGTAATCAATTGGCGGTTCCGAAAGGAGACCGAATTCATTTCTTTTAAAAGACTTAGATGGAACGCTACTCATAACACAAATATCAGTTACAAAACTTCAGAAGTCAAGATGTAAAAGAAATCTAAATCTTCTTTAAAAGACTGATCAATAACTGATGGAATTGAAAACCTTTCCTTCATAAATTCAGTGGAGCAATTTACTCCTACTTTTTCGTGCCACTTACTTGGGTAAACTTTACCATTCTTTACGGTTCCCTTTGTAGTTTTGAAAAAGACTTTTGACAAATCAAGTCCATTTAAAAAATCAACATTAAAAGATTTTATTTTATGCACTTTTTTATAGTTGAGGTATTTTATTTTTTCTTTATTAAGATCCTCATTGGGGAGAGAAGACGCTACTTCGTAAGCAATTTTTAAGCTCTCTAATGTTTTTAGGAAGTCGCTGTCTGATTTTTTTTCTACCTTAAAAAAGATTTTTGGGATTCGATCTTTATATTTAATTAAAATGTTTTTATTTATAGCCCTGTTTGTGACTATTACAGACGGCCAAGCCTCTAGTTGTTTTTCTAAATTCTCCTCTGAAAAAAGAAGATCCATTCTAACAACGATATTTGCTGGCCTATCCCCCTCCTTAACGTGTAAATTAAAAAAGCAATTTGGAATTAAATCAAGAACAGAATTAGAAAACAGCGCACCAACAAACAACGAATTTTCAAACTCAACGTCTTTATCGAAACACGCCTTAATAATTCTTTTAGCTATTGTTTCTGGGCGAATGTTATTAATAGGTGTTGTTGTAAAATTTGTGAAATTCCTAGCTAATCCAGAAGAGTGAATTATTTGTTCTTCTGGGCATAAAGTATTTTCCAAAGAGTAATCTGTTTTTAAAAAGCATTGATTAATATTATTTTCAGAGCAAATTAAAGAATACAATTTAGAAGACCCGCAAAAAAATTTAGCCCTTTTTAAGAGATATGCTTTTTCATTTATTGGAATAGAATTTTTAACAAAGAAATGATCAAAGGAGTAACTGCCGTCTTCTACGAAATGAATTATTTTAATATTAGCTTCCTTAAAAAACGGATCAATCAATTCAAGAGTTCTGTGCCAAAACGAGTAATGAAAATTTGCTTGAGAAGATTGCGTTTCTAATATTATGTAATTTTCAAAATCTAAAGGAAAAAGCCTATCGTAAATAAAGGATTTTCCCGGTTCAATGTTTGATGTCAGGCTAAAAGATTTTAATAAGTTCATTTTATAAAAAGAGAGTGCCCGTTATTGATAGAAAAATTATCCAAACAATAAGATTCATAAAAATTTTCTTTAAGATATTGCCCGTTTTGAAATTCTGGAATTGGCGACATTAAGTCTTCAATATTAGGATTTCCAATAAAGATAGGTGAAGACGCCTCACTTGTGACAACGAAGATTTTTTTGTCGGGATATTTAGCTTTTATAGAGTCTATAGTTTTTGTTGCTAAAAACGCGTTTTCTGGTAGGGAATTTATAGATACAAAAATGCGATCTTCTGGTTTTTGTTTTTGAAATTTTGAAGGTTCGTTTTTTTGATTTTCTTTAATTGCTACTTCTTTAAAATAGTTTTCTATTTGAAGTCTGGATAAGTTGTTCTTTATCGCGTCTAGCCAATAAAGCAAACCACTATCATCGTCTTCGACTTTTCTTTTTAAAATTAAAAGATATAAAGATTTGATCCATAATTTATTATCTTCTTCGTAAGGGATGACGGCGTTAGGATCGCTACTAGACTCTTGGCGGCCTTCATTCAATTTGTGACTAGCAAATTCACAAGAATTCAAAAACTCATTTATTCTTTCACCCACAATAGAGGTAGAAAAATTTTCAATCGTCCATTTACGAGCTTGTCTGCCGAGTTTTTCTTTTTCAGCAAGACTCATTTTGAAAACAATATCAAGATTTTTAGCTATAGATTTAGGGCAGGTCGAAGCTTTAATAAATTCAGAGCCAAATTCTCGATACTCACTCCACTCAAGGGGAATAGAAGCAGCCCCGTCTTCACACATTTCTTGTCCACAGCTATAATTGGTAACTAAAGTAATTAGCCCCGTTAGCTTCGCTTCTTGAATTGGAATTTCTTGTCCGCCACTCGTGAATGGATGACAGTATACGTCCATTAGGTTGTAAATTTCATTTAATTGAGCTTCAGAAGTGCCAAAATTCGTTCCCGTTGTAACGGTGCTTTTTTTAGAGCCACATTTTGTGCAATCGATTTCTGCTCCTTGGAAATTTTTAACCTCGTATTGTATGCAATTTTTACAAACGTAAGTCGTTAAAACGTCTTTAGGATCAACGCCAACTTCAGAACACAGTTTGTGAATGTTCCACCCCTCTTGCCAAGAAGTGTGGAGGAGAAGTTTCGGGGAGGCTTCTGGGTTAGAATCTTTAAAAAACTTAAATCCTTGAAGAAGATTTGGTACGGATTTTCTCAATTGATTTCTAAAAACATACCCAATAACGAAATCGTTTTTTGATATATTGTTTTGATTTCTAAGATCTGCCTTCTCTTCACTTGGAAGGATTTTAAAATCAGACACTTCAACTGCTCCGTGAAGAGTTTTAGCTTGGGAATGTCCCAATCTGTGAAGCTCTTTTGTCGCGAAATTTGACCAAATCCAATAATTTTTAATTTTAGAAGCTTCTTTAACTGCTCCGTCCAAAATGGGTAAAGAATCTAAAGTCGTCCAGACAACTGAATTAATTTGATTAAACCATGGTTTATTTATTACATAGTCAAGGCCCCAAAAATCTTGAACGCCAATATACACATCTGGCTTTTCAATGTTGATTATTTCATCAATGGCAAAAGCTCCATAACCGCACTGCCTCATTTGAACTTCATCCTTAGTTTGCGCTTGCCGCTCCAGATCTGACGCGGGGATAACTCCATAGCTTTTCCAAGGAGTCGCTTCTAAATCAGGGTGATGTTTTACCATTCCACCACACAACGCAACTAAATCATACTTATCAGTTTTGTATAAATAAGAAAGAACGGCCTTGGCATTTCTACCAAAACCGGTCTTAGCTAGAGCAAAATCAGAATGAAATAAAACCTTTTTCTTTTTTACCATAAATCGGAATCTTCTAAAGGAGCGTCAACTGGCGCCTTAGGAGCTTCCTTTTGGGGAGCATTCTTTTGATTGCTTTGAGAAAATCCTTGAGCACTCTTATTATCTTGATCTTGAATTAATTTGTCAAAAATTTTAGTAAGAGAAAGTTCGAGAAAAGACTCTAGCTTAATAGCTTCGCCGTAGGTAAAGCCCATGATGAAGGAAGATTTATCTTGGGAATCCTCTTTGTTTTCTTTGGAGATGGCGAGAGAAAACCCTACTTGAGTTCTTTGGTTTGGGTCTTCTTTGCTTGGTCTCAAATAAGGCGAAAACTTCATTCTTACAATTTGCCTTGCGGATTCGTGAAAACAAGACATTTCTGCATTTCTACGCATGGAAGAAATAATATCCCCAGCTTCTGTAGTATTAATCTTCATCGCGCAAGTAGATTGCGGATTCATAGATTGGGAAGAGAAGGTTCCAGTTTTCTTTTCAGCGTTCCAAGTCGCTTGTTTGATAAAGTTGAGGTAGATACACTCATCCTTAAGAGCGAGTTTGAACGAACAGGCAGATCCTGTCACTTTGGGATTTGGCTTATAAAATTGAATCATGCTGATATAAGTGTAGGCTTAAGAGGCTTCGTTGTCAAGATTTTTCTCTTTTAAGTCTGATAACTTAGTATAAATTTTAAGAGATTGAATTGATACGGTTTCAGCAAATACGCAGTCTTGTTTTTTTGTTCCTTTAATTATAACAATATCACCTTTATCAGGAAGCTTTTCTTCATTAAGGCTTTTAATCTCATCAATTCTATCATTAAAAGATAACACTGGAATTGAACCATACTCATCTACAACAATCATTTTGAATGTTCTAGTTTTCTTTTCGTTTTTAGATATCCATTCAGAAGACTCTTGAACCTTACCAATAAAATAAGTAGACTCATTATTTCGCAAGTTGTTTACATTTATAGAAGACTGTAAATTTGGTATTTTAGAAACAAAAATATCCTTCAAAGATTTATTATAAGTATATCCTAGTAATTGGTTTTCATAATACCAATTAGCAAAACTTTCAGATTTGTTATTTTGTTGGTATATTTTTAGGTAGGGGTCGTATTTTTTTCTTATTGTGTTTAATCTTGATTCTTTTATTAGGAGCTTCCCGTTTTCATTTTTAGTAACGGAAAGTTTTTTTACGGTTTTGAGTAAGTCTAATTCACATTCAGATGCGTATTGTTTGCTTAAGATCTTTTCTTTTACTGTTAAGAGATTCCAAAGCTGAGCCTCTAAAACAACTCGACTCCTAGATTCGGAAAAACCATCTAAAGCACCAGCTTGAATTAAAGCAGATAAAATTCCAATAGAAATACTAGCTTGTTTAGCGGCTTCAAAAACTTCAAATTTATCAGAGCTTTCTGTTTTGAAATTTTTTAATTTTTCCATTGTTTTTTCTGATATCCCTTTAATAGAAGATAAGCCAAATCTAATATTATCACCTTGAATTGAAAAATCTGTATCTGATTTTAACAAATGAGGCCCAAGAAGGGAGAGTCCAAAATGTCTTAATTCTTTTTGAATTTTAGAAATTTCTTCTAACGGAGCTGGTTCATGCTTAGTCATCTCAAGCAGGGCTAAAAAGAATTGTTTTGGGTATTTAAATTTAAGATAAATGGTGTAAGCTGCTAATACAGAATAGCTTACGCTGTGTGATTTGTTGAACGAATAATTTGCAGAGTTCTCAAGAATCCTCCATAAAACATCTCCAATTTCGGCATTGAGTTTGTTTTCTTTAATTTTTTCAGAAATTTTCTCTTTCCATTTCTTAACTTCTTCGACTTTCTTTTTACCAACAATTCTCCTCAAGACTTCTGCTTCATCAAGAGTAAAGCCTATTTTGTGAGCCATTTGCATTAACTGTTCTTGATACAAAGCTACTCCGCCACTAGTCTTTAAAATAGAATCGAAAAATGGGTGAATTGGTTCGTAGTGATCATTATTTGTAAAATTAGAATATTGATCTACAAATTCTAAAGCTCCCGGCCTAGCCAAAGCCAAAACCCCACTTAATTCATCTAAATTTTTAGGTTTAACTTTTTTACAAACTTTAAAATTAGTATCAGCTTCGATTTGAAATACTCCATGAGGAGTTTTGAGATCTTGTAGCTGTTGATAAATTAACGGATCAGTAAAGTCGATATCTTCTACTTTAATTCCTAAAAGAGAGCAAGCTCGATGAACGATAGATACGCTTCTTAGTCCTAGAAGGTCTAATTTGACATTAGACATAGATACCCAGTTCATGTCGTAGCTAGATACCTGTTCTTTATCAGTGGTAAGCTCCGTAGGACAGCTTTGAATGATCGGGTGGTATGAAAGCATCATTCCCGAGGGGTGAACGCTCTTATTCTTGATTAGCCCCCTTAGCTTTAGCGCCGTCTGATAAGATCTTGGGTTTTTATCGCACCATCTTTGAAAGTCAGACACCTCAACATAAGCCTCTTTCAAGTCTTTAACTTGACCAAAAGACTTTGGAATTAAAGATGTAACCTCATTCATTTCTGATTCGGGCTTTTCATCTATAATTTTGCCACATTCTTTAATAAGAATTTTTCCACTTAACGTCGTAAAGGTTAGTATTTTAGATGTTTTACCTAAGAAAGATTCATCTAAAAATTTAATAACTTTTTGCCTATTATAATAGCAGATGTCGATATCAACGTCGCACATCAACGAGCCATCCAAATATGTAATTCCATCTACAATTTGTTTCTTTGCTCGAATTTTGGATATAAAACGTTCAAAAAATAAATCATATTTAATTGGGTCAACTCTAGTCACTCGAAGCAAGTAAAGGATTAAGCTTCCGGCAGCAGATCCCCTTCCGGGACCAACAGGAATTGAATTCTCTTCGCAAAAATTAACAACAGTCCAAACCAAAAGTATATAATCAAGAAAACCTAAATCTTTAACAGCATCTAATTCGTATTTAATTCTTGTTACGTATTTACTATAATCTTCCTTAGGGATATTTAATTTTTTAAAATTCGCCCTACAAACTTGAATGAGAAAATCGTAGTTTGAGGCGGTGTCTGGCAAGTCATACTTTTTCTTAAGCCTGTTTTCAATATTGAATTCAGGAAGCCTTACCCCATAAAGGGGTAACTTTAACTCTCCAAAAAAAGAATCAAAATAGTTCATATATCTATTTGAAATTTAATTTTATTCCACACTTTTAAATTGAGTTCTAAATCTACAATTGCGTTATGTAGATTTGCGTAATCGTGCTCTATATTATAATCTTTACCAAGAGCTTGTAGATTTGTTTTAATACCTTTTTGTCGAGTATCTGCTAATTTATATTGATATTCTATTAGGGGCTCTTTATCCATTTTTTGAATATTGCATTTAATACCTTTCGCCAAGCAATTAGTATCTATAAACTTATCAACTAAATGGCCAATTTTTTTACCTTTTAAAGCATACATTTCTTTAATTAAATAAATATCAAATTGAAGAGTATTATGCCCAAGGATATGATCGCAAGTATCTAGCCAGTTTTCTATTTCTGGAAAAACTTCTTCAAATTTTTTACCATACTTTTCAATAGAGGCTTCTGGATAGTTAGTTATTCGCTTTGCTTCTTCTGATATTTTTAAGTCAGTATCCCATTTAATTAAGAAATCTCGCTCGTCAGTCTTGCGACCTCCAACCGTTTTTATCATCGCAACTTGCCAAGGCAGGTTTTGACAAAAATTTAAACATAGATTTAAAGTTTCGCAGTCAATAAAAACAAGAGTTTTACTCGTGTCAAACCTCATTAATTCATCTGGCATATTTTTCCTTAAATGATTCAGCGCAAAATTCGTTAGATGAGCAATGGTCTAAATTTGGTTTATTTAAAGTTGTTCTTTGAGAAATACATCTAAAGGTTAAGTAGGTTAAAAAATCACTTTTCTTTTCGTAAAAAATAGATTGAACATTGGTTGTTTTGAGATTTATTCCAGCGTATTCTTTAATTCTGCGATTTAAGATATGGTCGAATGGTAAGTTGTTATCCTCAATGAGAAATATTGGATCGCAAAAACTAAAGTCAGGAACGCAAACGCTATAAGTTAAGTTATTTTTAAAAATAAACGAGTCGTAAAATGGAATAGTGAGTAATAAGTTTTCGTTCCATAAATCTTTTAAAACTTTTAAATCTATCCTTGGGTAATAATAAAACCCCTCCGAGCAAGCAAGTGTGGAGATTTTAATAAGACTCTCGTAGCCCTTGGAGTTTTTAGCGAAAACAATAATCTTATGCTCTTTTGTTCGAGACTCTGCGGTCTTGTTTTCTATTGAATCGCAAACAACGATTCTCAAGCCGAACCTTAGAGACAGCCCAGCGGCTTCGCTCGATTTATAAGCTTCAAGAAAGCCTGAAATAGAATCTTCGGCAAGAGTAACCTTGCTTAAGCCAAGCTTGGTTGCTATGTCGAAAACAGAACTTGGCCCATCAGGTTCGGAGTCTCCAGCTTTAGATAGGGTTAGCACGGACTTACCAAGGCTGTAGTGAGATTTAAAAAACGGCTCCGCCGAATACATATTTTAATCCTTGAATAAAAATAAAAACGTTAACTAAAATCCAAAAGCGTTCGGTTTCCAATACGGACACCCTTGGTACCGAACTTCGCTAATTGAAGTAATTGAAGACTCCTTCTCTAAAGCGGATTTGTCAAATGCTGATTTTATAAATTTTTCATTTTTATCGACCCCGACGTAATAAGTTTTCGCCATCCTAGATGGACAAATCCACTTACCCTCTCTATCGCTACCGCACATCCACTTCTTTTTAGCGGAATTTGCAGCTAAATTAGATGTTGCTTCTTTTTCGGTAAAAGAAGATATGTATCCAGCTACATAAGCTAAATAAGACTGAAATCCGTCTAATTGTTCTTTAGTTGGTTTCGGAGCTTCTTGAATTGGTTGATTTTTAAATTTAACAAAAATAAACAAAACATCTGGGATGCACCCCTTTTCTTTAAAAACCGCAAGGGAATACATTAAATTCTGCAAATTAAAATCTAATTCTTCTTTAGAAAACTTTCCCTTACTCGATTTGTAATCGTATATTTTATACTGATCGTTTTCAAATTGAGCGAGTTTATCTATAAACCCATTGATGATATACCCTTCTTCTTCAATGAGAAATTCTTTTTCGGACTCCACCTTAAGCGATCCCATGCAAAAAAAATCATTTTGCAAACCTGTCTGAATCATCATGTAAATGAGGTCAAGATTTGCTTCGTCATCTACTTTTAATTTTTTAGCGGTTTTTAAAATTAGCCGATGGATGGCGGGGCTTTGTAAGATTCCGGGTTTGCCCTTACATAGGGCATTGAAATATTTTTTATGCCTATCTCTAAGAAGCAGCTCGAGAATTAAGTGAACGCAAGTCCCCCTAGAGGATCCAGCGTTTCCCAAATCTGGATACTTTAAAATATATTTAGAATGATAAAGCCAGCTGCAACTTTCTATTGTTTTAATTTTGCTAGCGCTTAGCTTTATTTTTTCTTTTTTTACTGTTTTGTTGTTTTGTGCCATTCTAAAATTTTTGATTTATCTGTTTGATTTAGGTCTCCGAAGTCGTTTCCCCCGATTGGAAACCGAATTAAAACTTGGCTGACGTCAAAATAATCTAGCAATTTATTTTTTGCTATTTTTGCTGCCTCGTTCCCGGCTCCGTTATTTGCTGAGTCATCATTAAATGCGATTATAATTTTTTCGGGATTTAAAGCTATTAAACTATAAACAATTTTAGAAGAGATGTTTAATCCAAAAGTAACAATAGTATTTTTAATGTTGTTTTCTCTTAGAGCTAACATATCTCCAATGCTCTCTACTAGTATTATAGATTTTTGTTCTTTTAAATCTTTTAAATTTACTTTAAGGGGATAAACCCATTCGCTTTTATCACCAATAAGTTTCCATTTAGGTCTTAATTCATTGCTTGAATTTGAGACGTCTCTCCCCGCAAATCCGATTATATCATCTTTATTATCAAAGATGGGAAATGTATATCTATTAAACATCTTCCCGCTCGTGGCCACGCCCCCTTGAAGGGGGGTAATTGTAGGGTCGGATATTTGTCTTGAATTCCAATAAGAGTGATCTCTTAAAAGCTTGATTAGCAAGCCTTTGTCGAAAGCTTTAGACTGTTTCGTCAGAACTTTAGGTTTTTCCACTTCTAAAGTAGAATAGTCTACACCTTTACTTCTCACCCAAGCCTTAGCCTCTCCGATATTCCTTAACTTTAACGTTAACTGAACCAACTCCTCTAAAGAGCCTGTGATATTTTCTTTAAAGTCCACCCATCTTCCGGAGTTTTTCCATATCCTGAGAGAAGTCTGATTGCTAGAGTCTCTATAAAGAGGTTTCGCTCGAAATTCTTTTCCATTATCAATTAGAACGTATCCAATGTCTTGAAGAATTTTTTTAACCAACTCGCTGTCAATCACAGGATGCTCCCATCGCTAGACTTCCCCCCGTCTCCTTCGTCATCTAGTTCGGGCCTCAAAGCTCTCGACTCTTCGATCTCCGCTAAGGTTCCCCTCTCTTCAACATTGAAGTTAGAAATATTAAAACTAATAAAATTAGGAACGTATTTGATAGAGCGCCCCTCCTTGACTCTAATTAGATCGTGGTGGCCTTGAGCGTCTCTGCCCTGAAACCTAGTGGCTAAGGGTATCATTTTGTGAGAGCCAAACTCCTCCCCATCTAAAGCGATTTCTTCAGCAGTTTTCCTTCTAAAGATTCCAACGAAAGAAGCAAACCATTGCAATCTGTCAGATTGAGAAATTGCGCTACTATCATCGACTCCGCTTTCAGCACTTCTATTTAATTGGCAAGCTGTTAAAATAGGAATATCCAACTCCAAAGAAAGCTCTTTTAAAGCATTCACCTTTTCTCCAATTAGTTCGTATTCTTTTTTATTACCGCCAGTCTCTCCCGTCAACTTAATGTAGTCATAAACGATAACGCAAGGGTTGCCTCTACCGACTTTAGAAAAATACCACCTCTTAACAATTGAAACAATTTCTTCAACTGGTTTTCCAGATACTTGTAAATGATCAACTTGATTTTGAATTTTTAAAATTTCAGATTTCTTTTCTTGAAACTTTTTATATAATTCATTGTTCTTTTTCCAATTGCCTGTTTCTAAATGCCAAACAGAAATACCGGTTAGTGAGGAGGCTATCCTAAACTTCATATCTAACGTAGTCATTTCCGTATCTAAAACTAGAGCCTTACACCCCTTATTTAAACTTGTAACTTTAATAGCTAAGTCGTTAAGGATTGTGCTTTTGCCGTGCTTTGGTCTACTTACGAAAGCGTAAATATTTCCCGGCCTGATTCCGCCGTAAAATTTATTAAAATTAGCGTGAGGAGTGATGAGCCCTGTCTCTGAGATTGGGCTATTTCCGCGCTCTTCAATAATTTCTATAACATTAGACGTGATATCTTCTGGTCTATTATTTGCACTGGTATATGCACAGATTTTATTGTTATATATTTTATCTGATTCAGTAATGATTTCTTCAATTGGTTTTTCGGCGCAATTATTAGCAAATTTTTTTATTGATTCACCAGTCTCTTCAATCTCTCTTCTGATTCTGAGTTTTAATAATTCTTTAGCTCCCTCTATTAAACCGGGCTTAGTAGTTGGAATAAGGCAAATACTATTTACGTAATTAAAAACATCAATGGCTTGATCTTTAAAAGTAATTCCTAAATTTTGAGCTTTTTGAGCTATGAGAATCTTGTCTATCGATTCCCCTTTGTTAAAGGTCTCTTTAAAGACGCAAAAAATAGTATAATGAACTTCATTAATAAAATCATTTTCATTAATAAAATTTTCAATATCAGAAAAAACATCTGGATGTTTAATTAATCCAGAAAGAACGTATTTTTCTATTTGTAGGGAGTAAATGGGCATGGGATATTAAAGTGAAATGTTATATTTGTCTTTAAAAAATTGATGATCTACAAGATTAACTTCGTTATCAAATATTTCAACTAAAGTAAATTGATTTAAAGTAAGCCAAGCCTCTTTAGCAACATCTCTTTTGATGCCCCGTAAGTAATTGAGTCGAGATTTTCCATGAAAAAATTTGTTATATTTAGAGTGTTGGGATCCGTTAACTTCTACTGCAATCTTACTCGTGACATTCAAAATGTCAACTTTCATCCTTGAGCCAAATACAGGAAATTCTTCAAAAACTATTTGATTTTTCCAGTATTGTTTTAGGAATTGTTTTATTTGAAATTGAATTTTCGAGCGAGAGGGTTCATCCCATTTAATAGCGTATTTAGAAACATTTTTACTTACAATTTTACCATATATATTTAAAAGCTTCATTTCTTTAAGACGCTAATAAATTTATTAAATAAGTATTGTGTAATTTGAGGATTCTCTTCTAGGAAATTTTTAAGGTTTGTTTCTCCTTGGTGCTGCTTGGGAAACTGTAGCCCGTTGTCGGCGAGTTCTTTAACGATTTCGTCGGTGATAGTAATCCATGCGCCTCTTGCGTGGGCGAATTCCCACGCTAACAATTGATCGACGACTTCATATTCAATCCAAACGCTTGTTCCATTTGTCCTGTTGTATTTAATTGGATAACGAACTTCCCTGCCTGATTTTTCATTAGGAGTCTTTTTGAAAACTATCTTACACCAATGACCAATGGGATTGCCGTCCTTAGCCGTCCCCGCGTAAATAAGGTCGCTTTTCCATCGTTGTTGAAATTCCATAATCCAATCCGAATAATGCAAAGCAGCATTGCCTCCACTAGCGTTTGTAACCTTGGGGTCGCCTTTTTCGTACTGATTAATCTTAATTGTCGCCCTTACTTGAGATACCAAAAAGCAAATATGGCCACGGGAAGAAAATGCCGCTGCCATTTTTCTAAGCAAATCTGCGGTAAGTAAAGCGGCTCCCGCTGTTTTATTCGCTTCTGTAGCGGATTTTTGTAAGTCGTTTCTTGGAACGAGCGCGTCGAGACTGTCTATAATAAAAAAATAAAGGAGCTTCGCGTCATTATCTTTAATGAGCTCCCTCATCATATCCGTCACGAATTCGTAATCATTAGTGGGAACTACTTTCCATTTTGAGGGGTCTGTGTCGATTCCAGACCGAGTAATCATTGATTCACTTAATCGTCCTTCCGATTTAATATAAATAACGCATCCTTTTTCGGGGTGAGTTTGTTGAAAGTTTTTTGCGAAAGCGAGTGCGTTGCTAGTTTTCCCCCCCTCCGTAACTCCGGAAGACCTTACTATTCCGGGGCGGATTCCTCCACCCATTTCAATGTCTAAAGTTAAGCTTCCGCTGCTAACAAAATAGTCCACAGGGACATCAAAAGCGTAATGGTGCTCTTTATTCTTTTGAAGAATGCTGTCTAACACCTTCAATTTACTAGAGTCAGAAGAGGTTTCTCCCTCTTCTTGAATTTCTTTTTTTGGTCTAGCCATAGTATTTGAACTATATTAAGCTTAATCGAATGATTGTCAACAGCAATCACGCTAATAACGTTTTATTAAGTTTAAAATTATTTTTTTATTTAGATAATAGCTGAATAACTGCATCAGAAATATCTTTTGGATTATGTTGATTGATGTATTCTTGCGCTGCGTCAAGACCGTAGAACGCAGGTAAGCCGTTTCTTTCTGGAATAAAAAATTTGCACAATTTTAAATCTCCAAAATACGGTTTAGAGTTATTGAATTCAGTCGTTGCGCTATACAAAATAACCATCGGTTTTCCGTAAGAGTTAGCGAGGTGCATACAAAAACTATCAATCCCCAATAAAAGGCTACATTTACTTGTTATAAAAGCGGTATGGTTAAAAGAAGATTCAGATATTTTTGTGCAAAAATTATATTTCTTGTCAAACGAGTCAATTTGAATTATTGATATTTTTTCTGACTCTAAAAACGGATAAATCAGATTAATAACCTCTTGCCATTTATTATAAAATCTTCCCAACCCCTTTGAGTGAGGATTAAATAAAATGAATTTTTCTGGTAAGCCCGGGTAAAAACACTCTTTAATTAGTGGTTTTTCAATTTTAAGTCCACAGGCTAAGGCGTATGTTTCAATAAGGTGCATGATCAATATTTGAGATCTAAAGCAATTTTATCCTTACCGTTGTGGGTGTAGGTTATTACTCTTTGAGTTTGAATATGGGGAATGAGACAAATGTCAAAAAAACCAATATGAAATCCGCTACCCTCCATTAGGAGTAGGTTGTCCATTTTTGAATCATAATTTACAACAAAATCAATGTAAGGATTTCCATTAAGTATGCATTGGTATATAGGATTAGTTGCGAAGTGTATTTTATAATTAGGATAAGTTTCCCTCAAACTCCTAAGAAGAGCTGTGCATAAAAAAACATCACCAGCGCTTTCCGGCATTACAAACAATAATTTATTCATTTAGAGCCAAAAATATTTAAAAACTCTTTTAGAGAATTGGGTTTCTTATTAACAACAACGGCGCCAGCAACGGGAGACTCTTCTAAATTAATAGCTTCTTTTCTAAAAAAGACAGATTGATATTTTTTAACATCATTAATAAGCTTTTTTCCAGATTCAGTAAGAAACCAAGCTAAAGAATTTACCCCAGTCATTCCTTTCATGGACATTAAAAATTCAAATTCATGAGCCTTAATGAGGGCCGTTGCCAGCTTAACCTCTCGCGGCCAATTAATTTTGCCAAAATCTTTTTCCATAATAAAAGCTGCAATAATTTGTTGCTGCTTTGAAAGCTTTCTTTTAGGCTTTGGGTTTTTCACGGGTTTAGTTTTTAGTTAAAGTATAAGAAGCTTTTCTAAGATGTTAAGTTGTTTACGTCGTTTTTAACCATTCTAGAAACCAATTCTTGAAAAGAAATTTTTGGTTGCCAGCCGAGGTCGGCTCTGGCTTTGAATGAGTCGCCAAGTAAAAGATGAACTTCCGCTGGTCTGTAAAATTCAGGATTGACTTTTACTAGAATAGATGATTTTACATTTAATTTTTCAGCTAAAGAACTTGAAATAGAAAGCTCTTCGCTAACTCCTTTTCCATGCCAAGATCCTTCTATATCAACATTTTTAAAAGCTAAATCAACAAATTCTCTAATTGAATGAGTCTCACCACTGGAAAGAATGTAATCTTTAATTTCTGTTTTTTGATTAAGCATTTTCCATACTCCATCAGCGAAGTCTTCAGCATGACTCCAGTCTCTCATTGAATCTAAATTTCCAAGCTCTATTGGCTTGAATGATTCGTTATTTTTTATTGCTTGTAATATTCGAGTAACTCCTTTGGTAATTTTTCTAGTTACGAACTCTTCACCTCTTCTTTCCGATTCGTAATTAAAGCACCAACATTGAACCGCATATAAGTTATAGCTCTCTTTAAATACTTTAACCACTTGTCTCGCTGCTGCTTTAGAGGCTCCATATGGACTTCTTGACGAGGGTGGGTGACTCTCGTTTTGGGGCGAATACTTTACGTCACCAAACTCTTCCGAAGACCCAAAATTTAAATATTTAGTATGGGGAGAGTGTCTCCTTATAGACTCCAACTGCCTTAAAACACCAAGGCAATTATATTCAAAATGCTGCTCTGGGCATTGCCAACTAGTTCCCACGAAGCTATTAGCAGCGCAATTAATAAAATAATTTGGCTTATGTTTTTCAATTAGTGAAGATATAGAATGAGCGTCTCCTAAATCCATCGTTTCTAGCGAAAAGCTAGGATGCGTTGCAAAGTTTTTAATGTTTGATGTATTGGGAACACTCAACCTTCTAACGGCGCCAACTACTTTTATACCCATTCTCAATAGAAACTCAGCAAGGTAAGACCCCATTTGACCAGTAACTCCAGTAATTATCGCTGTTTCAACTTGTCGGTTGTTGCTCATATAATTATTTAATTAACTTGCTAGATGAATAAATTTTAGGTAAATCAAGGACTATTTCTAAAATATTATTTTCCTTACAAAATGCTGATTCTTCAGGATCTAAATTCTCAATTGTCCTATCTCCACTATTAAATAAGGAAATAGTTGAGTTTTGGTTTTCTAGTCTAATTTTTGCTAATGTTTTAAGTTGCGCTTTATTAGTATCTATTGAAATAATGCACTCATCAACAGCTTTTAAATTTTGAACTATTTTTTGCCTATGAGCTTCGTCCATAAAAGGCTTGCTCTTTTTTAAGACTACTTGTAGGTCACTATTTACTATAACTATTAAATACTTACATCGCTCTTTTGCTCCATTTATACACTCTAAATGCCCTAAATGCAATGGATTAAAATATCCAGAAACTATTCCAATGTCTGATTTGTTTTTTATCTCATCTCTCCAATCTAAGGCGTTTATCGCCTTATCATCTATAAAAAAATCAACATCGGGCTTGCCTTGATCTATTAATCTATGATACTTAACTCCCCAGCTTTTTAGTTGACTAACAGTATATTCGTGCCAGTCTTTTCCGGATGCGGCTCCCCTTGCTGTAAACATCGTAATGTGATGACCTTGAGAATATAAAAGATTTATATTAGTTATCATGTCTAAAAACGGATAGCTTTTCGAATAATCTTCTCCGTTTTTCACGCTACAAATCGTGCCGTCTATATCAAACGCATACTTCATACTGAAACCACCCCTTTTGATTTAACCACCTTAGAACCGCATTCATTAGCAAATCTAATTGCTGAAAAAATATCATCAGTCATCAAGTAATTAAAAATTAAACCAGCAAAAAACGAATCTCCCGCTCCCGACGTATCTTTAACTTCCACCTTTTCTACGGGAAACACTTCGCCTTGAAATGAGCATCCTCCAGAGCCTTTTGTGTAAATGATTTTATCAAAAAGACCTTTTGGCATTTTGTTTTTTGATTTATTAAATTCTTCTTGATTAATTTTTATAAATTTACAATTACTAGCCCATTCACCAAGTGTTTTTTTGCTATCTAAAAATACATTATTGTGCTTGTTGCATATATATTCAACATCTTCTTCTTTTAAAAAACCTTTATCGTAATCTGAAATAGCAATTAAGTCATATCCTAAAAACAATTTACTAACATCACATTTTTGCACATCTTCCTCTCCCGAATCTATTCTTATAAACATGTGATTGCTTTCGTTGTGTATGTATCTTGTTTTTGTGTATCTTTGCCAATTGAAATTGGTTGCTATATCGCATTCGGCGCCTAACGACGCAATATTTCTTTGAAGATTTTTGGCCATTCCAACGTTTTCTGTTTTATTTAAAATATTTAAAACAGGAACTGGAACGTCTGGACATAATCGATTCGCAGAGCAATATACAAATATATCTCTACAAGAGTCTCCTATTACTAATACTTTTTTACTCATTTGCTTAAAAAATTATTTACGCATTTTATTAGAGCATCTTTTTCTTTTGCTTGTATTATTTATTTAAAATAAAATTGACAATCTTCAATCTACCCGACTGGTTAAATCGATTAACATTAAGAGGCTAGTTCATATTTTTGTAAAATTTTTACCAAGTTTTCAGCGGCATTGGCCCACTTCCATCGTTTTACTATTGGGCTTCTTGTATCTATCTTTTGATAAGAACTCCAATTGGTGTATATGTTTTTTAGTAATTCGGCATATTCCTCAACGTTAAAATCGTAAAACATTGGAGGCTCTGAATAGGGAATACCTTCGCAGTAATTAATTAATCCCCAGCTAGACTTTAACTCGTAAGCTTTTGGGTGAATCGGGATTTCTTTTTTTGGTTTTAGCAAGATTCCGTAATCTTTTTCAATTACAACATTTGTTGGAGCAGCGTCTCCGGTGATTACTAAGCAGCCACACGCAGACATTTCGTGAAGAGGTAATCCCCAAGAGGCCATTCTTAAAACATTTAAGCCTACGTGGCAACTTGAATACAGGTCTCTCATTTCTCCCCTATTAAAAAACCCACAAAGAGTATGAATATTGGATCCTTTTAGCTTGTATTCGTTTATTTTTGTTAAAAGAGCGTTTTGGTTGTTTTTAGTGATCTTAATTACAAGTTGAACATTTTGATTTGATTGAAACGCTAAGTGAAAAGCTTCAACCGATAGGTCTAATCCAGACCTAATAGAAGTATCTCCAGAAAACAAAAATGTAAATTTTTTATGCTTTTCTTGAGTGGGGCGCCAAAAATCGGTATCGCAACCAACATGTAGCGTTTCGCATCGTATCCCTTCTTTAAGGTAAAGATTTGAAATTTGATCACTCATTCCAATTAAAATATTGTTTTGATTTTTGGTGTGCTGAATATGGACTTCGGATAATTTATTGATAGTTTCCCAAACTGTTATGTAAAACGGAATTGCTTTTTTAGGGGTGGCTCCAAAAGGAAACGGAGTTGCGTAACCTACGTATTTGGCGTCGCTTAATGACGAATACTGATTTATTTTTTTTAAAGCCCTGTTAAACTCGCGACTTAAAATCTGAAACGAGTCCGTAGCTTTGTTAAAAAGCGGACTTTCGTATAACGAATACTCTTCGTTTTCATCGTCTATTTGTAGGTGAATCATGTGATAGTTATTTTTTTATGAAAGAGTTGGTTTATCAAGATTTAGATTTCTCGCTGTCCCGCTTCCGTCACTGAGGAAAACGATTTCATGAATATTTTCACAAAGTAAAGCTGTCGAAAGCGTTTTCGTTAAAAGTATTATCAACTCCTTTTACGTAGCTGCTTAATTCTGTTTCTTGAGGAGCTACTTGTAGTTTTTTGCTGTCGTAAAAACTATCTAACCATCCGCTAATTGGATTAGTCTTAGAGTTTGGATATATTTTTTTGTATCCCATGCTAGACAACCTGTTATTCGCGAGCCACTCAATGTAGCTCTTTAAGCTTTCCGCTGTTAACCCGATTAAGTTCCCCTTGCTAAACAGGTAGTCTGCCCAATCTTTTTCGGCTTCAACTGCTATCTTATAAGCTTCGTAAATTTTATCTTCATTTTTCTTCACTATGCTTTGGAAGCCTTCCTCTGGATTGTTTGTCCAGTTTTTAATAATGTTTTGCGTAATTGCTACGTGAAGATTTTCATCCCTGCTGATGAATTTGATGATTTTACTATTACCTTCCATCTTCCCCCTGTAGCCGAAGTAAAAGCTACAAGCAAACGATACGTAAAAAATCAATCCTTCAGTGATTTGAGTTGCTAAAACGGCATCGAAAATTTGCTGTTTAATGTCGGTCGGTTTCCCTAATAGGTCGTCGTATTTTTGAGAAATGGAATTCGCTCGTTTAACTATTTCTGCATCATTCAAAATACCATCAAAAAATTTAGAGGCGTCTGGATAAACATTTTGGAGAATATATGTATAGCTATTGCTATGAATAGTCTCAAAAAAGCTCCAAGTATTCATACAAATTTCCAACTCTGAGTTGGTGACGTGCTTCATTAATTCGTGGATGCTTCGACTCAACATGCTGTCAGCCATCGTCTGAAACTTGAGATTACTATCAAATACAAATTTTTCAGCGTCTGACAAGTTTTTGTAATCACCAATATCTTTCAACAAAGAAACCTCTTGGGGGCGCCAAAAGTAATTTAATTGCTGGTCATATAATTCATAAAATTTAGGATATTTGATTTTATCATATCTCTGAAGAGCTAAATCATCCCCTAAAAACATTGGGTTTTTTAATTGATCAATATTTTTTTTATTTAATACGGTTTTCATGATTAACGACTATTACAATGCACAAGCACCACTTTCACAACCAGATTCTTGAACAATCACCTGTTTCTGTTGAATTGTCTTATCTTCCATAACTGTTTGTTTATCACCATCATCTGTATTTGCATAATATAAATTTTTAATTCCATATTTATATGCAGTTAATATGTCTTTTATAACTTCTTGAACAGGAACTTTATTGTTAGGATATCTTGCCGGGATATAATATGTATTTGTACTAATACTCATATCGGTGAATTTTTGTATTGCGGCCGCAACCTTCAAATAACCTTCATTATTAGGCATGTCAAATGCAAATGTGTAATTGTCTTTATATTTATCAAGGTGAGGAACAACTACGGGCAAGATATTAGCCTTGCTGCCTTTGAATGAAATAGGGCTTCTTGGTGGTTCTATTCCATTGGTACTGCTTTGGATAACGCTAGAACTTTCAACGGGCATGATTGCCGTCAGCGTAGAGTGTCTCATTCCGTGAGTAGCGATTTCTTGGCGAAGGCATTCCCAGTCGCAGTGTAGCTTTTCAGAAACAAATTCATCTACTTCTTTTTTATAAGTATCTATAGGCAAAATTCCTTTGCTGTATTTTGTTTTATCAAACTTTTCGCATTTACCAAATTCTTTAGCAAGATCAACGCTAGACTTAATTAAATAATAGCTACTTTTTTCCATCCATTTAGCAACGAAATTTGGAGCATTTTTATCCCAGTATTTTAAACCTTCTTTAGCTAGTAAAGCTGCGAGATTGCTAATTCCAACGCCAAGGCTTCGTCGCTTTTTGGCGAAATTAGCAGCAGCAGGAACAAAGTAATTTTGATGATCAATTAATGAGTCTAGCATTCTTACAATAATGTCACAAACATTTTTTAACTCTTCATCGTCTTTAATTTCTAACCAATTAAGAGCAGCTAAAATACATACCCCGATTTCCCCATCTTTATCATTAACGTCATTAATTGGAATTAATGGGTGATTAACTTCGAGGCATAAATTACTTGTATCAACTTGATCTAACCAGCTGCCATGTTCATTTGCATGATCTACATGCATTGTGTAAATTCTTCCAGTTTCAAGTCTTTCTTTAGCTAGAAGACTCATTAATTCTCGGGCTGGAATTTTTTTCTTAAATTTTAAATTTTTATTAGCTTCTGCTTTTTCGTAATTCTCTTTAAAGCCGGGTAATCCAAAAGAATCCCAAAGTTGAGGAGTTTCGTGGTAGCTAAATAGTGTTACATCTTGATTCTTTAAAAATCTTTCAAGAATTAATTTATCCAATCCAATGCAATAATCTAGTTTGCGCACCCTGTTGTCGTCTGTTCCAGCGTTGTTTTTTAACACCAGAATATCCATGATGTCATAGTGAAACCATGCGAAATTTACAGTCGCGCTCCCCCCCCTAATTCCGTTCTGATGACAGCTTTTAACGGTGCTTTCAAACGCTTTGCTAAATGGAATTGGCCCCGTATGTATAGTTTCGCCGTTCCTAATTGGAGCATTTGTAGCTCTAAGCCTACTTAAATTCAAACCTATTCCGTAACGGCTAGCTGTAGCAAAGCCAACTGCGCTATTATTAGAAAAAATACTACGTAAATCATCAGCAACTGAAAACAAAGCACAAGAAGCGTAGCTTTTTAAAGCAGTTCTAACTCCAGCCATAATAGGAGTTGGTAAATTAATTTTATGCTTACTGAAGTAATTGTATGCTTTTTTTACATATTCTAATCTATTTTCTTTATATCCCTTAAAGAAAGTCATAGCAATTAAAACATAAGCAAATTGAGGCGTTTCATAAATTTGCTTGGTAGTTCTATTTTGAACTAAGTATTTATCACACAATTGTTTAATTCCAGCATACGAAAAGTCAAGATCTCTGTCGTGCTTTAAAAATTCATCAATTTTGTCAAATTCGTTTTTAGTATACCAATCTAAAATATTTTCATCATACATCAATCGACTAATGTTGGTTTTAACAACATCATACAATTTCGGCGCGTTCTTCCCGCCCCAAACACTTTTTCTAAGTTGATAATTTAAAAGCCTAGAAGCGGCAAATTGATAATTTGATTTTTCTTCAGAAATTAAATTAGCAGCAGACTCAATAAGCATTGAATGAATATCCTTAGAATCCATGCCTTCAAAAAAAGACAAATGAGCATTCATAGCAATCTCCTCAAAAGAAACTCCTTTCAATCCATCAACCGACCATTGGAGAATTTTATTGATTTTATCTGCGCTGAATTTTTCTAACTTACCGTTTCTTTTTTTGATTGAAATTTCTTTATTCATAATAACAACAATGGCGAAGGATTACAATAAGTCTCGAGATTGAAATAGTGAGACTCTCCTTATTAAGAGTCAAACCTAACTTTGGGAATTTCGCTGCGAGTCATTTTTTCTTTATATTTCATCCCCCTTCGCTTCTTAGAGTAGTTACTCTCCGCTTTTTCCTTAATTGAGTCGTGTCCACCAGAGGCTTTCGCTCGCTTGTCGCTCATCTCCTTGGAGTAGTCCCATATTTCACCAAGCGTTCCTTTCATTCCTCCAGTTTTTTCAATAAATTTTTGTGAAGAAAATGGGTCTATTTTTCCGTCAATGGTCGCGTTGGGAACTGTGTATATGCGATCAAATTTAATGCCATCCTCAAAGTAAGAGTGTTCTGCGTTCATTTCTTGAAACACAGATTTAACTTCTTTAGTTTTTGGATTTGAAAACAAATAAATAGGCATATCAAAGTAAAGATAATAATTTATTGGCGGTTGTGGAATACTTAAATTGATCTTGAAGTTTTAAGCCTTCTTCGTTTACTTTATTTTGTTCTACTTTAGCGATTGCCGCTTCACAAGCCGAAATAAATTCTGATTCATTAAAATCATAAATACTTCCTTGATTAAAAGGCGCTCCTTTACGAAAAAAAAGTCCGTCATAAATTTCTATTTTTCCACAAGGGTTAACAATTGTTGCGTTTTTCGAGTTAGCCCATTCTTTATACCCAGAAGAGTTTAGGATGACGGCGTGTTTACCCATCGCAACAGATTGAAACTCTGGCAATCCCCACCCTTCTGCCCCGGACATTCCGATGATAATATCAGCAGAATTCAAATAGTCATTGTAAATTGAATTTTTTTGCATCCACGGTAGAAAGGATACGTTGAAAACATTTTTCCCACCAATTGTTCTAATGAAATTCTTCTTAGAGTCTTCTTCTGAAATAAATGGGTTAAAAAGGCTGCATTGTAGAGAATATCTCTTATCGTTTCCGAATTTTTTTATCCATGCTTGAATTGTTTTTTCGTGATGTTTCCTTTTTTCGAATTTGCCAGCAATGTTAAACGTAATTCTTCCGTCGCCAAAGTATGTTTTATTTGTTCTAGCGAAGTTGTTTGAATCAAACCCAAGCGGAACGAGTTCGGTTGATATTCCGTGGCTAGCAAATAAAGATTGAGAGTCTTTCGTTGTAACGCAGGGGATGCTATTCTTTAAAACATTCGCTTCAGTTTCGGTTAATTGATCAACCTCATGAAAAGTTAACAGAATTTGTTTGTCTGAATAAGTCTTCAAGGACTGCATAACATGAAAACATTTAATCGTCGGCATCTTCCTGTTGTATCGACGCGGTGCGCTTTCCATATTCAAATTTAGCCAATTATAAAAGCCGTGATCGGCGGTGTATGTGTCTACGCTAGCCTTAAAACCCGGGTCTTCATTGAAGATGCATGGGTTAAGTCCCATTTTGTAAAATTCATATAATATATTAAAACTAACTTGCCCAATGCTCGTGATGTTTAATGGAAAATTTACAATGAATTGCATAAAAAAACCTACTTATGATAATAAGTAGGTTTGAAAAGTTTTCTATTTTTATTACAAGATATCTTCAGCTACAGCAAGCTCTTCTGCCTTTTTTTTGCTAGTTGCCGTCGGCTGCGCGGATCGAGTTGGTGAGGTCTTGCCTTCTAGTTTTTCGGAAATATAGATTCGAAAATCGGGGGATTTATCGCTTTTCTTATCCTTACTAGGAAAGACCACGACGTCGATCTTTCCTTCAAGAGCGGTTTTAATATGCCCGGACATGAATTTTTGTCCGCTGTTTTTAGATGTGTTCAACCAAAGGGCTCCAATTTCTCGGTCGCCCCATTTATTCTCAGTCTTATTTTCACTCATATGTAATGAAATACTTAACCGCCCTTAGCTTAAGTCAAACTAAATCAAAAGAATTTTTGCTTTGAATTTTCGTTTTTAAAAAAACTCTTGCTTTTTCATGTAAATTAATAGCCGTTTGAGTGCTTATGTTTAATTTTTCAGCAATAGCGTTCCAAGTAGTGAGTTTTTCATTATCAGAAAAGTATCTCAATTTATACACCTCGCACACTCTATTATCTTTAAATGATAACAACAATGAATTCAGATAATCAATCAAATCGTTATTCTTATCTAAAGACATTAGATTTTCTTTATTGTTTAAAAAATCAATAGTTTTTTCATCAGACCTGATGTATTTTTTATTTGAATTTATATAGTTCAAGAAATGGTATCTGACGCAATTACAAAACCATGTAGAAAATTTTGTGTCTTTTTTAGGGTCAAAAGAAGTGATCGCTTTATACAAGATAAAATCCTTTTCAAATTTTACATCGTCCCTGTTCATTCCCATTTTCGAAAGCGTATACGCATACTTTTTCGCTATTGAAAAATAGAAATTGTCATACCCTTTTGATAGCTCCTCGAAACTATCGCTACAATTTTTCGTTTTAATTTTAACAACGGTTTTTAAATCCTTGTCCTTCACCTCTTTAACGCCTGTTCCTTTTTTCATAATCCTTTGAATCTTAAAACTTACGAAGCCTTAAGGTTCTAAATCCATTACACATAAATTCTTGAATAATAATTTGAGTTTGGTTTTTAAGATAATCAAGTATTAATTTTACTTATGCTAACATAATTAAAATATTTAATATTATTTACTTAGAAGCTTTGCGTTTTTGTAAATTTTAGTGACCGAGATTTTTCAAAAGTAGTCAAAGTGTTAAAAAGTTAACTTCTTAGAAGTATTGTCTTTTACTTATAACATCCTTTTGAGTTGCCAATTTAGAACATGGCAGGTCAATTGAGAAGAGGGTTCCCGTTCTTGCTTTCGCACGATCTCGCAACACCTACGTTAGTCTTTGCTTCTCCGGCTTTAGTTAGTCCGTTTAGCTAGTAACTGTTGCAGTCTATTAACCGATTGCTTATCTGACTGGGTGACTTATTTGTCTTCGTGATCTGTTAGAACTTATTTCATCCTTTTTGAGAGCAATTTTAGTTTCTAGCAGCCAATTCGCTTTGCCTGTTTTAGGCTTAGTTTCTTGGTGTAGATGCCCATGTTTCAGGACGCCGCTTCTTCCGACAAAAACGTTGGACTTCAGGAGTCTCTGCATCTACAGTCTTTTAACGGACTTATTGTTTCTATGTTTAAAATAAATATGTTTAGTATTTAAGTAACCGCGATATACGGTCCAGCTATCTTCCCATTAAGCAGTATTTTACCTATATCGAATCTTAGACTTAGAGAGGGAAAATGTCAAATTATTCTTTTAAAGTTTTTGGATCAATTTTAGAAGCAAGGTAAACTAAGTTTTTGATATCTTTCTCAGTTAGGCTGCGACTATTACACTTGTCTTGCTCGTTGTCGAGAATGTCGCAAGCTGAGTTGATTATGCTGGCAACACCCGCTGCGGTTACGTTGCTAAGCTCCACTGATTGGGAAAAATTAGCAAGAGGCTTATACAGTGTCCAATATTCTTGGCTGTCAATAATGCAAGACCTCAAAAATCCAGCTTTTTCCATCTCTCTTAATGCACAAATTAAAGACGCGTCTTCAGAGATCTCGTCTTGAGATACTGGAAGTATTTCTTTTCTATTTCTCTTTAAGTTAAAACAAGAATGAGTGAAGAAATATTCATCCAGTAATTCATATGAATCTAAAATTGTCATTTATATAATATAATGAGTCTAAAAATAAAAAATGTCAAATTTTTGTTGACTTTCTATTTATTAGGTTTAACCTAATGTAAAGTATGCTTGTTAATATTTTTTTAAAGAGCTCTTTTATTGCGGTTAATTGTGCTGCAATTAGTTTTCTTCTTTATAAAACAGATTTCATAGCAGAATACGCGAGGCTTTTAAAACTTAATCGACTTTTTTTAATTGAGGAGTTTTATTGTCAAAAAATTCAAACTGAAGACCTTACTTATTTTGACTTTCTAAATATAAAATACAATAATTTCTTGTCAAAGTTAGCGGCTTGTCCTTATTGTCTCGGTTTTTGGATGTGTGTTATTTTAAACAGCTTTGAAATAAGAGCTTTGTTTTCTTATTATGTATATGTTGTTGCGTATAAGTTAATTACCCTTAAAATAAAATGGAATTAGAAATTAAAGGATTTATTCAGTTTTGCAAGTTCCTATCAAAGCATCCGGATTTGATTATAAATACAGCAGATTTGCCTAATTTATTAATATTTTGTTTTGATTCTGTAAAGAATTGCGACTGCTCAAGTAAAACCGCTTCGAAGAGGGTTGAATTTGAGGCTTCGTTTTTTAAAGAAATGCAAAAAATTTCACCAGAGACATTGAAAAAGCTTGGTGAAGCTTTCGATTTAGAAAAAACTTACGAAATTATCAATGTTTCTTTCCCAGATAGAGCAGAAGTAATTAAACTAAAATAATATGTCATACGAACAAATGGAATTCGATTTTAAAGACGGATCTAATCAAAATCGATTCATGCAGCAGTTAAAATACTTAGCCTTAAGGACTTGGATAGCTTTTAGCAAGATTTTGTCTTGCGTCTCTAAGTGGGGGTGGTGAAAAACGCATAGTTTTTTCGCAATAGATCAAGCATGGCTTGATCTATTAAGTAAAATCTCAAACAGATTAAATTAAGTGTAACTTAATCTATATGCCAATCCCAAAGCCAGAAGGCGGAGAACCTGAAAAAGATTTTATGTCGAAATGCATGTCGGACGACGATATGCAAAAAACTTTTCCCAACCCTAAGCAGAGAGTTGCTGTTTGCATGAATCAAATAAAGCAAAAGAAATCCGAAGCAAGCGGTTTGGATTGGGATGACGTAGCTAACGAATCTTTCTTAATTTACTAAACAAAAAAACCCAGCTTTCGCTGGGTTTTGTTTTTGTGATTAAGAACTATCTGCGACCTGCGTTTCCAGCGTTGCCGGAGTTACCAGTGTTTCCAGAGCCAGTTGACGGCTTAGGCTTAGTGAGTGGAGGGGTTTTGCCGGGCTTGCTGCCAGCGTTACCTGCGTTTCCAGCATTGCCTGAATTACCAGTATTGCCAGATGCTTGAGTTTTTGTTGCGTATCGAACCTTAAGTTTTTGATTTCTCATTTTAGTATTCTAAGTTTTTGCTTTTAAATTTCTAAAGAAAAAGATGAAAATAATCTTGACCTTCCTTTAGTTAATCATTATACTTTTTTATTGATCTATTTTTCAATTTTCTTTAAAAAATGTATAAAATAATAGGAATTGCTGGCCTCGCTGGGGATGGAAAAGATTCAGTTTGTAATATTCTTGAAAGTTTTTTTAAAAAAAATTCAGGTTTTACCTTCCGAAGAGTCGCTTTAGCTGATGAGTTAAAATTGGATTCTAAACACGCCATAATAGACATCCTTGGTATTGATCCGACTAATTGCCCAAGGGAGGATAAAGAAAAAATTAGACCTTTTTTAGTTTTTTATGGTAAGTTGATGAGGTTGAAGACTAAAGGCCAATATTGGACAAACATTCTTGATAAAAAGTTTTCAGCTTATTATTCTAATAAAAACATATTTTGCGTGCCTGATGTTAGGTATGTAGAGTATCCTGACGACGAAGTCCAGTGGGTGAAAAAGAATTCAGGAGTTTTAATTCATGTTAAAAAATACACAATGACAGAATCTCTTTTCCCTCAAAAGGTTTACACAACTCCAGTGAATAAAGAAGAGTTGCAGAACGATCCTAAAATTCAACAAGTTGCAGATTATTTAATAGAATGGCAAGATTCAAAGACATCTCCAGAAAATGATTTAAATTGCATTCTTGCTGTGGAATCTATTGCGAAAAAAATTCTTAAAACTATTTGACTTATTGTTAATTGAGAGTCAAGATTACTCGTAATGAATAATACAGAATATACATTGACCGTAAACGAAAGTTCTTCGGGACAGTTTACGGTATCTCGAGTAAGTAAGTTTGTGAAGGTGAATCAGCATCGAACTGATTTACGCGTTGTTAGCAATGAAACGTTCGGGTTTGCAGATTCAGCGAATCCTTGTTCTCTAACGAAGCGAGCAGCGCGGAAAACTCGCCGCCTTCCAGTAGGCAAGAAGTAGGAACAAAACAAGCGGGAGAGCGTAACGTTCTCCCGCTTGAATTGTCTTTTTTATCACCACTCCATGGAGTCGTCCCCAACCACATGTATTGGGGACGTTTTTCTTGCCCTATAAGCGTTTATTAAGTATCTCAAAGAGTCTTCTTCTTCTTTTTTTTCCTGACTAATTGTTTTAATTAGTTGGTTTTTGTCTACTTTTCTTACTTTCGTGTCTTGATCTGATATTTCTATAATTTCGTCCGTAGTGACGGCTGTTATTTTTGATCTAATTATGACTGAATATCTGTGAACTATATATAGTTTTTTTAAAATAGATACAGCATTTATGTCTATTTGAGCGTTGTCATTATCCGAATCAACAATTTCTGAACCCGCGCTTATTACAAAATTTGAAAATAGCAAATTGTTTAAGTGACCAACGTTTGAGCGGATCCAATAAGCAATAGCAGCTGTACTGGTATCGCTTGGGCTTCCAATTTCTGAAAAAATTTCGCTTGCACAATCTGCTACGTTCATAAATATGATTACACCAAAGCTTAACGGCTTAATTAAATAAGGGGATGTATTTAATTGTTGGAGTTGTATTATTATCTATTTGAACCGGAAGCCAACCGTATATATTTTTACCACCAAGGGTTCCGGCGTTCGCTTCTGTTGCAATTGCGCAATTTACAAACCTAATTGACGGCGGCGATGAGCCGTGTCCGTCGATGTGAAGTCTAGTGCCCGGAACAGCTGATATTCCAACATTTGATCCTTTAATAAAAATACCCGTTTTCAAGGAACCTTCGGCGGTTGTTTTTAGGGTTAAATAGCCAGATATTGCGGTTATTATTGCTTTATCAACCCCGCCTTGCGTAAAGGTTAAGGCGGGAATGTCTGTGCTTGCGCTGCCCAATGTTGCAATTTTTATCCCATGGCTTCCTGTTCCATAGACCTCTAATTTAGCTGTTGGTGTTTGGGTTCCTATTCCTACCCGATTGCCAGTAACCGTTAAGTCTCCAGAATTGTAGTGTCCCAAAGATACATCGTTGCTTATTAAATTCATCTCTCCATTATTAAAAGAGAGTTGAGATGAGTTACTTGGGGTTTCGTTTAACGAGGAGTTTCCTGCTGTTTCCGTATTAAATTCTAAAACTCCCGCGTTCGGTGCTATTACAATATTTGGCATACTCTATAATCAATCATTACACTTTTTTTAACTTTAGTTGGAATTTTAAAGGGATTTAAGTATTAGTAATTATGGAAGCAGGAAAGGGATCTAAACCAAGAAATTGTTTTAGTCGTAATTTTAAAGAGAACTACAAACAAATCCTTTGGAAAACTAAAAAAAAGACTAACACCAATGAACAAACGCGCAACAAACGAAGAAATTGAAGAATTTAAATCAAAATTTTTAACTCAAGCAGACGAAGTAATTAAGACTAAGCGTTTTGAGATTATTAGTAAAATCCCCTTTGGGTGGAATATTTATTATAAAATTAGTGATTTAAAATCATTAATCGTGTCTTTTTTTCAAAAAATTAGATACGGAGCAAGTGATAGAGAGTGCTATGATTTAAATCGTAAAATTGCAAAATTTACCCTTAAAAAACTTTTACACTTTAAAAAAATGGAAAAATACAATTTTCCGCCCTACATTGGTGAAAATTCGGAAACTAAGGGATCTGAAGAGGCGTGGGGTGAAATTTTAGATGAAATGATTTTTGCGTTTGACTATACGTGTTATCCGTTTAAATACAACCAAATGCCCGAAACGGAGTCTGGAAGACTAAGTAGGTCTCCAAAAGAGTGGGAAGATTACGCGCTTAGAGAGGCGGATTTAGAAAGAAGACAGTCGGAAGGCTTAAAATTATTTGCTAAGCATTTCAATTCTTTGTGGATTTAATCATGAATGCTGATAGACTACATTTTGTTTCAAAGGGGTGGGGGTTTGAAAAATGGATAGTCAATAACGAAAAATATTGCGGCAAAATCTTATATTTTATAAAAGGACGCCGTTGCAGCTTCCATTTTCACAAAATTAAAGATGAAACGTTTTATCTTTTGTCTGGAAAGCTCGTTCTAAGATACGGAGTGAGTCAAGATATTCATGAATCCGCTACTCTTACAATGCATCCGGGAGATAGGTTCCATGTTCCAATTGGGTTATGTCATCAAATGCAAGCTCTTGAAGATTCAGAATTGATAGAGTTTAGCACTCAGCATTTTGACGAAGATAGTTATAGAGTAGAAAGAGGAGATTGATTATGAGGTTTTTGATATTATTTTTGCTTTTATTGCCCGGTTGCGCTATTTACGAGCCTACTCCTGTGGTTTATACGGTTCCTAGAGTAGTAGTCCCGCCCCCAGTTTATATTTATCCACATTATCACGGAGGAGCTTTTTACTATCGGTCTTATCCTTATAGGCCGTATTCGCCTTTTCCGGGAAGATGGTAAGCTAATTACCCTCCGCTTTTTAATTTAGTAATTAAATAGCTTGAAAAAGTGCTAATAACAGCAACAATGCCAGCTAAGTAGTATTTGAAATTCTCTAGGCTGGAAACTCTTTTCTCGAGATTTTCGTTTTTATCCTTCATCTCTTTAACGTCTGAAGCTATAACCCTAAGATTTTGATCTATTCTTGATAGAACAGAGTCGTAGCTTTTATCGTTGTATTCTTCCGCCATAATGATATTAGTTACACTTTTTTTAGAGAAGAGCGATTTAAATTTCTTCCAACAAGGACGTTTATTTATTTTTCCATTTCTGTTCAATTAAAATTTCATTAATTAAAGCTTTTTCATCATCATTCATTTCTTCACTAAGTCGGCTTAAAACGTTCTCTAAAGTATACGTTTTTTCTGAGGCATGCTTTTTTTTCTCTATTAAATCCTGAATAACGTCAACAACTTTTGTTAATGTCTTTTTATATTTATCTCTACTAGTAGATGAGACAAAATTGCACATCTCAAACGCTTTCGGAGTTAATGATTTTAGCAAGCTAACCAATACAGATGCCGCCATATTAAACACGGAAAATAAAGCGCCAGCAATTGGATTCATTGTAGAAAGTATTCTTAATATGATAAAAATCACACCGCCAACGATTATAAATGTTAAAAAATTAAAGAAAAACTTTTTAATACCCCAAAATACAGCGTTTAAACCAAACATTCCACTCATGTTGTCTAAAGTTGTTTGTTTTGCGTCCGAAGCTTTTGCCGCTTCTTTAGCTTTGTCAGCCATATCTTCCACTTCTTCGTCGTATTTTTCCTTCAACTCGGACTTTTCCTTTTGTAATTTTGCAATTTGAGCGTCTCTTTTTTCTAATAAAGCTTGACCCTTAGCTCTTTCTTCAGCGACTTGAGAGTTGAGGAGGTCTACGGTGGCTTTAATTCTCTTAATCTCATCTAAGTGGGGCGAACCAACAATAGAAACAACCCTTTCATTTAAGGATTTAGCTGTTTCGACTTGAACCGGAGGGTTAGTAACTTGGTTTAAAGAGTGTTGGATGCCAACGGACAAGGCCGATGTTTGGATTTTTTTGTTTTTTTCGTTTTCGGTGATGGCTTTTAAGGTTTCAGCTGTCTTTTTTTCCTGCTTGCTAATGGCATTTTGAGCGGTAGTTGACGGTGCGCTGGAAGAAAGCGTGGTAGAGCACCCTGATAAAATCAAGATTGCTAAAACTAAACAAAGGTATTTGCTCATGTTTAGTATTACACCTGAAGATTTTTAGAAAAAGACACTATCTTTAAAAGATAATAGACATGGATTTATTATTACAAAATTTATCAGTAGAAACCCAAGAGCTGCAAAAGGTATTTAAAAAATATGGAGTTTCTTTTGAAAAGCCTATCGATGAAAAAGCTTTTGTAACAGAAGTGTATAAAACCATGAAATTTATAACTTTCAATTTAAAAAACGAGAGCCAGATTTAATAGTTGACAAGTTAAAGTTTTTGCCGGAAAGTTTCCAAATAATGAAAAATTCAGTAGAATTAATTGGTTACTACGGCGACGACACAATCCACGCCTGTTCAGCTTGGACATCTACAAGTAGGAATTTAACAGAGGAAAAGGTTGGCAGAATACCGAAGCTCCTCAAGATGCTGGCTGATGGGGGACACATGACGCCGTTTGAGAAATCTTCTTTGCATTTTTTAGTTGATACTGATATAGCAAGCCATATTCACCTCTTAAAACACAGGATCGGTGTTAGCATAAATGGAGAATCGGCACGCTATAAAGAAATTAAAGAAGATAAATATTTAATTCCCAGCGATTGGCCAGAAAATTGGAAAACTTTATTAGCAGATTATAATAAAGAAGGAAATAGACTTTATCATAAATGTGTTTATGATTTAATTGAAGTGGGTTTTAGTAAAAAAAGAGCAAAGGAAACAGCTCGGTTTTTCAAATCTTATAATTCGCAAATCCAAGCAGACGTTATGTTTAATTGGAGGTCGTTTTTTCATTTCTTAAACTTAAGAAACCAACTAGAAGCCCAAAAAGAAATTAGAGAAATTGCCGCCGAAATGCTCCAATTAGTAAAAAATATAGAAGGCAATCCTTTCGAGCATACAATTAAAGCGTTTAATTTGTAAAATCAAAAGGTCGTTTTTTTTGATTTTTACTTTATTTTTTAATATATATATATACAGAAACAAATATGATTAAAGATTTAAGCATGGAAAAGAAAGCTAATAAAATCATAATTAATGTTGATGATTTAAAATTTGATGGAAAGGATTTGATAATTCCTTCTTATTGGACGTCTGTGGTTATTGATTATTTAAACGCGGTAGATGAAAAGAAAATTAAAGACGCAGATAAGGAAGATTTTAATTGCTTTAAGAAATTTTTTTACGACGTTAACTCTTACAAAGAAGAGCGTTATTCCGAGGGGAATTGATTATGAAAGTAGATAAGTATAGTAAATTTAAAAACACAAAAGAAGACGATTACAAGAAAGTTGATTTCAAGCGCAAAAAGAAAAATTACAAAGCAGAACAGAAGAAGCGAATGGATTTAGAAAGAAGCGAATAGGTTTTTAAAAGTGTAATTTATAACGTGAGGAAGTATGTTGTATCAACAGCAAATTGGAAGAGAAAGATAGACGTCCAAGAGAGGGAAAGCATAGAAGAAACAGTCTTCGAAGCTGTCACTCAAGTTATTGAGTGGGCCTTTAATAATGGAAAGGCTGTCGGCATACTTATTTACGTAAACGACTCTCAGGACCCTAATAAAAATTACGTCTCTCTCGCGTATAAAGCTTTAATCAATGCTGGGTTTCACGCCGTTGCTGAGGAGCAAAGATCTTTAGCCCTAGAAGAGTTTGGATTGGATGTCGCTGAGGAACCTTTAAATAAATTTATCACAAAACTTCAAAGAGCTTCTTTAAAAAAATCTTTTTGCATCGCGCATCTTCTCGAAGTTCAGTCTGACGGTAGGCTTTCTAAGGTTCCAGTTGTTTGTATTGATTTAGGTCTTTTTGAAGAGCGAGATTGCGCAAAAGAAAAATGTAAAGAATTAAACAAAACTTCAAAAGGCAAAACATTTGTAGTCCGCCAAATAGTTTACAATGTCTAACAAAACATTCTTGACAATAGTTTTTTAAAGCTACATCATTATTAACAACTAGGTTGCCTTAATGAAAAAAATATTTATCCCAGTAATTTGCTACAATCATACAGCAAATACAGAATACATGATGAGCTTAATTAAGTTAACTCATTACTTAAGAAGCCAAGGTATCGTATTTCAATTATTTCCAATTGTTTTTGAGAGTTTGGTGTCGAGAGCTAGAAACGCTGCTGTTGCACATTTCTTAGCTTCAGATTGTTCACACTTGTTATTTATTGATGCGGATATAGAATTTGAACCAGAAAGCGTAATGAAACTTCTTAACGCGAATAAAGAAGTCGTTGCGGGAGTATATCCTAAAAAATATCATATATTTGAAAGGTTTTCCTCTGGGGAAGAAATTGTAGATTTTCCGATTGCAGGTCGCCTTAATACAACTGAAGAAGGTCTAGTTGAGTCTGAATATCTTCCGACAGGATTTCTTTTAATAGATAGATCTGTATTTGATAAGTTGATTGTCCATTATCCAGAATTAAAATACCGTAATGATATTAATGCTTATTCTGATTTAGATACTTTTTATGACTTTTTTAAAGTAAGTGTTCGTAATGGAATTCTTGAAAGTGAAGATTGGGGTTTTTGTTCTCATTGGAGAGCTATTGGCGGAAGAGTTCTTATTGACACAACAATTCAATTAGGACATTCTGGATGGGTTACATACCATGGGAATCCAGCTAAATGGTGCCAAGAAGCTTGCGCAAGACACGCAGAGACATTAAAGCAAAATAATGAAAGCAATTAATAAACAATTTCTTTCTAAAGGATATCGCTTTAAGCAGATTCACAGGGATGGAGTTTTTGCTGTGTATGAAAGACTTAGAGTTGGAACAAATCGAAAACATTATGAAGTGATAAAAATTCAATCTCATAATGGTTATTCTATAGCAGGTAAAGCATATCCCGCAAGTGAGTATTATCCTAGTAGCAGAGATTGGGGGACAAGTGGTTTTACATATCTTTCTAAAAGAGAGTCGTTTGAGAAAATTGATAAAATGACTCAAGCGGAATCAGGAAAAGAATCTTAAATAGTTTTAAGATATTCGCGTCGTTCGCCTCCCGCAACTCAGTTAGATAGAGTGGCGAATTTAATGGACCAGTAATGGCCGCGCCTTCTAAGCGATAGGTGCATAATTGGATATATATGGGTTCGAATCCCGTCTGGTCTACCATTTTTTTCTAAAATTTGACTTTTTAATCTAAAAGTCTTATTATTGTAATATTAAATAGTATAAAATATATGTCGAAAGTAATTGGAATTGATTTAGGAACTACGAATTCGTGCACGGCTGTTATCGACAGTGGTGATCCTCTAGTTCTAGAAAATTCAGAGGGAAAAAGAACGACTCCTTCAATCGTCTCTTTTGGAAAAAATGGGGAGCGTCTAGTTGGGGACGCAGCGAAACGCCAAGCGGTAACTAATCCTAAAAATACCATTTATTCAGTAAAGCGATTTATGGGTCGCAAATTTGACGAGGTTCAAGAAGAAATCAAGAGGGTTCCGTATAAAGTTGTTCGAGCGTCGAATGGAGATGTTGCTGTGGAGGTTGAGGTGGGCGGAGAAATTAAACAGTTTTCGCCACCAGAAGTTTCCGCCATGATTCTTTCTAAAATTAAGTCTGACGCCGAAATTCGATTGGGTGAACCAGTTACTCAAGCAGTTATTACCGTTCCTGCGTATTTTAACGATTCACAAAGGCAAGCAACTAAAGACGCTGGGAAGATAGCGGGACTAGAAGTCTTGCGAATTATCAATGAACCAACCGCTGCTGCTTTAGCTTATGGCCTAGATAAAAACAAGAACGAGCAAATTGCCGTTTACGATCTTGGAGGTGGAACTTTTGACATCTCGGTTTTAGAAATTTGCGATGGAGTTTTTGAAGTTAAAGCTACCAATGGAGACACTCATTTAGGTGGTGATGATTGGGATAACGCAATTATGGATTGGATTCTTGGAGAGTTTAAGCGTGACAACGGAATGGATTTACGTCAACAGCCAGACGCTTTACAAAGAATTAAAGAGGAGTCTGAAAAGGCTAAAATTATTCTTTCAAATTCGCAAGTGTATGATATCAGTTTGCCGTTTATTACGGCTGACGCTAGTGGACCTAAGCATCTTAGCTTGAAATTGACTAGGTTAAAAATGGAGCAGCTTTGCGAAAGCTTGTTTAAGCGAACGATTGAGCCTACTAAAAATTGCTTGCGAGATTCTGGAATTGCTGCCGAAAAGCTTCAAGAACTAGTTCTCGTTGGTGGTATGACTAGAATGCCCAAGGTCGTTGAGACGGCAGGGTCTCTTGTTAGCAAGTCTCCTAATCAAGGAGTGAATCCAGATGAAGTGGTTGCTATTGGTGCAGCTATTCAGGGAGGAGTATTAAAAGGGGAAGTTAGAGACGTCCTATTACTCGATGTTACTCCGCTGTCTTTAGGTATTGAAACTGTGGGTGGTGTTTTTACGAAATTAATTGAACGAAACTCTACTATCCCAACGAAAAAGTCGGAAGTGTTTTCGACGGCTGCGGATAAACAGTTAGCTGTAGATATTCATGTCTTGCAGGGCGAACGGCAGTTCTCTAAAGACAACAAGACGATAGGAAAATTTCAATTAGCAGATATCCCTCCTGCTCCTCGGGGCATTCCTCAAATTCAAGTGTCGTTTGATATTGATGCTAACGGTATTTTAAATGTTAACGCTAAAGATCTTGGAACAGGTAAGGAGCAAAAAATCACTATTACTGCTAGCGGTGGATTATCTAAAGAAGAAGTTGAGCGGATGCGTCAAGATGCGGAAACCCACGCTGAAGAGGATAAACTAAGGCACCAAGAAGTTCTACTCCGAAACGATGCAGAAAACGTGCTCTACCGATTGGAGAGCATTGCCGGAAATGGCTTGGAAAAATTTTCTGAAGAACTTAATACAAAACTTAATCAAGAGATAACTAATTTGAAAGAAGTTTTAAAAGGAAGCGATCAGGAAGTCATTGTAGCAGCTATAACTAAAGCCAATGAAGTTCTTCAAGAAGTTGTCGGTCAAATGCAAAACCCGCTAAAAGATTTTGATCCAACTAAAATGCCTCCGCAAGAAGAACCTCCTCCTGCCTAAGAAGAGTCCCCCAAGTCTTAATGAATAAATATATAATAATTTTTTTATTCACTTTGATTAGTGTTAATTCTTTAGCTGGGCACCTTATTGTGACATGGGATAGAATTGAAGATGCAGAGGGGTATGTTGTTAAATATGGCACTGAAAATTTAACATCTCACGCAACCACTTCAGGAACTCAATTTAAAATATTAAATGTAATAGAAGGTCGAACATATTTTATTTCTGTTTCATCTATTAATCAATTGAAAGAAAGTCGAAGTAGTAAAATATTAAAATTCAAAGTTCCAGCTAAAAGAGAAACTAAATCTTTAGAAATTCCAAATCCTAAGTTAATTTTTCAAAATATAAATGAGTAAGAGAGATTATTATTCAGTATTAGAAATTGATAAATCAGCATCGTCTGATGACATTAAAAAAGCTTATCGCAAGATGGCTGTAAAATATCATCCAGACAAAAATTCTGGAAATAAATCTTCTGAAGAAAAGTTTAAGGAGGTTAATGAGGCTTACGAAGTTCTTAGTGATGACGAAAAAAAGGCTTTATATGACCAATTTGGTCACGAGTCTCCCCATTCGCGTTCCCATAGCTCATTTGACGGTTTTCAAGATGTCTTTTCTAATTTCTTTGGCGGTTTTGGTGGTCACCAACAACAGCAAAGACGCGATCCTTCTAATCCTCAACGTGGAGCAGATTTAAGATACGAAATTGAGATTTCTTTAGAGGAGTCTTTTTTTGGCTGCGAAAAGGACATGGACATTGTTAAACTAACTCCTTGCGAACCATGTAAGAATACGGGCAGCGAGCCCGGATCGAAGTATAAACAATGTCAAGCGTGTAACGGCAATGGCCATACGGTATTTTCTCAAGGACCGTTTAGGATGATCCAGCCATGTCAACCCTGCAAAGGTTTTGGTAAAGTTGTAGAGTCTCCATGTAAATCGTGCGGGGGCAATGGTCGTGTTCAAAAGCCGTCTAAGATAAAGATTAAAATTCCATCCGGAGTCGAAACTGGTAATCAATTATGTATAAACGATTACGGAGAAAGCGGCGTCCATAATGGCGGAAACGGAAACCTTTACCTTTTGATACGAGTTAAAGAACATAAGATTTTCCGAAGGGAAGTTAACGATTTGCTTTGTGAAGCTACTATTTTGTTTACGGATGCAGCTCTAGGTAACGAAGTGGAAATGCCCACTTTGACAGGTAAGACAAAAATTAACGTTGCTTCAGGAACTCAGCAAGACTCAGAACTTCGAGTTAAGGGATTGGGGATGCCCAACCCCCAAACCGGCAGAACTGGCGACCTTAGGGTTAAACTAAAAATTGGAGTTCCCACTAATCTAACTGATGCTCAAAAATTGAAGTTAAAAGAATTTGCTAGTTTATGTAAGTAATGTGTATCTACATACAGAGTGAATCGCAGAAATTTTTTAGCAGGGTTAGGCGCCTTAGTCTCTCTTCCTCAGTTCGAGACTTTAGCTAACTCATCTATTCTTAAAAAGACGAATGCAATTCAAAGGGTTGCGTTTGTATATATTCCAAACGGAATAAATATGATAGACTGGACTCCCCCCAAAGACTCCAGTCAACTTCCTTTTATTTTATCCCCGTTAGATAACATTCGCAATAAAGTTAATGTTATTAGCAATTTGGAGCATAAAATGGCAAATCCAAATGGGGATGGAGCTGGAGACCACGCAAGAGCTTCTGCTACATTTTTAACAGGAACACAGGCAAAAAAAACTTCCGGCTCCGATATTAGAATTGGTAAAAGCGTAGACCAAATCTTTGCAGAAAAATGGGCTAATCAAACGAGGTTGAATAGTTTGGAGTTGAGCTGTGATACAGTTCGTGGTTCCGGAGATTGCGATAGTGGTTATAGTTGCGCTTACCAATTCAATCTATCGTGGAAAAACAATAATATGCCTTTAGCTCCAGAGGTGAACCCTAGATTAGCATTCGAAAGGATGTTTGGCGTTCAAGTTGGATCTTCCGAAGAGGATAAGGCGGTTGCAAAGTATAGAAAAGAAAAAAAGCTATCAGTATTAGATTTTGTTAAAGACGAAGCTCAATCATTTAAAAAGAAACTTGGAAAAGCTGATCAAGCTAAATTAGATCAATATCTTTACGCCGTTAGAGAAATTGAAAAAAAACTAGAAAACGAAGAAAAATTCGTCACCCAAAATATAGAAAATAAATTTACAGAAGCTAGAGATTTTCAAACTCATTTAGAAATGATGTATGATTTAATGTATTTGGCTTTTCAAAATGATATTACTAGAGTTATTAGTTTTATAGTATCTCACGACGGAAGCAATAGATCTTACAGTCAGATAGGAGTTAACGATGGTCACCATGACATATCGCATCACCAAAACAGTAAATTAAAAAAAGACGATTTATCTAAAATTAATAATTATCATGTTCAATTTTTTAGTAAGTTTTTAAATAAATTAGAATCAGCAACAGAGGGAGAAAATACACTATTAGATAATTGTTCTATTGTGTATGGAGCGGGAATAAGCGACGGCAATAGACATAATCATAATAATTTACCAATACTTTTAGCGGGGAGAGGCGGTAAAACTTTCGATAGCGGAAAACATATTATTGCGCCAGAAATTCCAATGAGCAATATGTATCTTGGGTTATTAGATAAACACGGAATTGAAATTCCCAGTTTTGGGGATTCAAATGGAAAATTTAATATTTAAAATTTATGGATATCCTTTTAACTATATTAGTGTTAGCAGCTTCTGTTTGTATTTTTTTTATTGCAGTAACAGTTGCTACTAAATACTTAAATTCAAAATAATTAATTTTTAATTATCTTTTATTTAGGTCTAGTTGTTCGGTGCTGAAGCCACGCAATATCTTTATTACGAGGAGATGGAGTGTTTGCGTTACTAGCCACGCTCTGTAATTTTAAAGGTGGCGTTGTCCTAGAATCAGTCCATTTCTTTATTTCGGAATGGCCATCCGCATAAGAAAAACCACACGCTCTATTATGATAAGCTCCGGGTAAATCCATAGTAAATTTATAAAGCGATGGGTTATTCGGATCAAATCCATCCATATGAGTCATAAAATTGCCCCAGTTAATAGTGTCTTCGCGTTGATCTAGGAATACCCACGTATCAGATGGCCCCGGAGAAATTCCTTGATTAGCAAGTTCTGATAGTTTGTAATATAATCTGTAAGGCGCGGCGAAAGAAACGCCGCCGCTGCCGCCCCCAAAACCACCAAGATAAAAATTCATTGACATTGTTCGGACTCGAGGCTTTCTCTCGCCATTTACTAAAACATAACTATGATCGCTGGGACAGCGATAAATTCCCGGACTTTTATTGTAAGGCCATAAAGGTCTACGAGTAATGTCAGCATTTACATCCCAATTCTTAGGATCAGAACTAAAATTTAGTTCGGTCTGTGTCCATGCGTAAGCGTTGTTTGGATCAATTATTGCGCCAGAATGACTAGAATACACAAGACGATCACTATTGTCTTCCGCGTATAGTCTCCAAGCCATGGTTAATTGCCTATGATTGTTCATGCATTGGATGCCCTGAGCCTTTTGCTTCGCTTTTCCTAGTGCTGGTAAAAGCATTCCAGCAAGAACTGCAATTATTGCAATAACTACAAGCAATTCAATAAGCGTAAATCCATAACGAGAAGAAAGTTTTAGAGAAGTCATCTTTTAAGTTTATACACTTTTTTTCATCTTTTTTTCTAATTTAATCAATTTAATACATTTTCAACACAAAGTCGTTCAAAGTGTAGATATATTAAAGAGGAAGTGTTTTATATGGATACGAAATTAGTAAGACGCCAAATTTTTGGCACGGTTTAGTGAAGCCGCTATTAAATACTAAATTTTATGCATTATACGAATACACATCTATCAATTACGTAGTAAAGGTAGAAAAAAATATTAATCGATTAGTTAGAGAGCATAAATTAAATTTTATAGTTTAATTACGCTAAGATATAGATATATTAAAAAGGATTTAAATGTTAACTATTTTAGGTCAAAATACTCGTTTTTGTGACGGAGTTTCTCGTCGCAACTTTCTTAAAATTGGGACTTTAGGCATGGCGGGGCTATCTTTGCCGTCATTTCTTCAAGCTGAGTCTCAATTAACGTCAGGTCTCGGTCATAAATCTGTTATTATGATTTTTTTACCCGGAGGACCGTCTCATCAAGATATTTTTGATTTAAAACCCGACGCTCCGTCAGAAATCCGTGGAGAATTTAAGCCAATTTCAACGAATGTTCCGGGAATTCAAATTTGCGAACACCTTCCCTTACTAGCGAAAATGGCTGATAAAATGGCTATTATTCGTTCGGTGGTGGGGTCTACTGGCGATCATTACGCGTTTCAATGCCTTACGGGACACACTCATTTAAATCAACCCGCTGGAGGTTGGCCATCTTTAGGTTCCGTCTTATCAAAGGTTCAAGGGCAAGTAAATCAATCTATTCCTCCCTTCGTTGGTCTTTCTCCTAAGATGGGTCATATGCCTTGGGCTGATGCGGGTGCTCCGGGCTTTTTAGGCACAAGTCATTCTCCGTTTAGACCGGACGGGAATGGGTTGGACGATATGGTTTTAAATGGGATAACATTAGATAGATTAAACGATAGAAGAGCTTTGCTAGAAAGTTTTGATACGTTTCGCAGAGATGTGGATTCTAGTGGAGCTATGAAAGGAATGGATTCTTTCAACCAGCAAGCTTTCAATATGCTAACTTCCAGCAAATTATTAGAGGCTTTAAACATCGAAAACGAAAGCGCTTTAGTTCGAAACGCTTATGGAAAAGGAGATTCAAAAAACCGAGACGATGGTGGTCCAAAATTAATGGAGCAATTTTTGGTAGCTCGTAGACTAGTTGAGGCTGGGGTGCGTTGCGTGACTCTTGCTTTTAGTAGGTGGGATCATCATGGAGATAATTTTAACGCGCTTCGTCAAGACCTTCCTTTGTTAGATCAAGGCGTTAGCGCTTTAATTGAAGACTTACATCAGAGAGGTTTAAGCAAAGATGTTTCAGTTATTGTGTGGGGAGAATTTGGGAGAACCCCAATTATAAACAAAGAAGGTGGAAGAGACCATTGGCCAAGAGTCTCTTGCGCAATGGTTGCTGGCGGAGGCATGAAGTTGGGTCAAGTGATAGGGTCAACAGACAGACTTGGGGGAGAAGCTATTGATCGTCCAGTGCAATTTGGAGAAGTGTTTGCTACTCTTTATCACAATTTAGGTTTTGATTTGTCGAAAGCTTATTTGACAGATTTAACAGGGCGACCTCATTATCTTACGGATGGTCATCGGGCAATTAAAGAATTGATTTAAAATAGATAGCTGATTATAATTATCAAATTGTGAAAAAAAAAATTGCGGTTTATATATGCGGTCAATATAGAACTTTCGACACATGCAAGCGTCTTTTTTTTGAAAACGTTGTGAATCAAAACTTAGATTTTGATTTTGATTTTTTTTGTAGAATTAATATTAAACATGGGTTTAATGTAAATCGATTTAATTTATCAAGCGGCATTGAAAGGTGATTGTTGTAATAAATCTAATTATTTACTATGATTAAGCTTATTATTTTTGATTTAGATGGAGTATTGGTTGAAACCAAGCAGTTGCACTACGAAGCTTTAAACAAAGCGTTGCGTTGTATCGATTCAAAATATGAAATTTCAATTGAAGATCATTTATCGAAATATGACGGCCTAAGTACTCGGAGTAAATTGAAATTATTAAGTAATGAGCGCGGATTAGATGCGCTTTGTCATAATGACGTGTGGCTTAAAAAACAACTATATACATCTCAGTTATTGTTAGATTTAAAACCAGATTATCGACTAATTGAAGTATTGCGAAGATTGAAACGAGATGGGTACGACATAGCTGTAGCTAGCAACAGTATTCGCGCTAGCGTCAAAATTACATTATTAAAGCTGGGATTTTTAGAATATGTAGATTTTTATTTATCAAACGAAGACGTTAAATGCCCAAAACCACATCCCGAAATATATTTAAAAGCTATGATAGAAGCTAGCGCGTCTCCGAAGGAAACTCTTATCGTCGAGGATAGTATTGTTGGGCGTGCAGCTGCTAACGCAAGTGGATCTTGCTTATTGGGTATTGATAATCCATCTAATGTTACATATGAATCTATTATTCTATACATAAATGAGTTTAATAAAAATTACAAGAAACCAAAATGGCAAGGAAACAAAATGAATGTTTTAATACCAATGGCGGGTGCTGGGAGCAGGTTTGAAAAAGTTGGATATACATTTCCAAAACCTCTCATTGATATACGAGGAAAACCAATGATTCAATGGGCTGTTGATAATCTTAATGTGGACGCTAAATATATTTTCATAGTGCAAAAAAGCCATTTTGAGAAATATAATTTAAAAGAAACTATAAGTAATTTTTGCCCAAATAATGAAATTATTCAAATTGAAGGCATAACAGACGGCGCTGCATGCACAACGCTATTGGCTAAATCATTTATTAACAAAGACGAGCCATTGATTATAGCGAATAGCGATCAATTTGTTGAGTGGGACAGCGATGAATTTATGTATGCTTGTAGTGCAAGCGATTTAGATGGAAATATATTAACATTTGAATCAACACATCCAAAATGGAGTTATGTAAAACTTAATGAATATGGAAATGTTATTGAATTAGCAGAGAAAAAACCTATAAGTAATATAGCTACTGTTGGAATTTACTATTGGAAACGTGGAAGAGACTACGTAAAATACGCAGAACAAATGATTTTAAAAAACATGAGAGTTAATAATGAGTTTTATGTAGCCCCCGTATTCAATGAAGCCTTGCTAGATAACAAAAAAATAAGAACGTTTCATGTTGAAAAAATGTGGGGACTGGGAACTCCAGAAGATTTAAATGAATTTTTAAAAAATTATAATACATGATTAAAAAAAATGTTAATTTAACAATCGTGTGGATTACGCGTGTTAGCGATGTCGAAGACGAAATGATTAAAAATTTTTTCGAAAAGCATGATTTAGATTACGAATACGAAAAAATTATTGTTGGACACACTTATTTAGATCAGCGGATATACAATTTTAAATACATCCCTTTTTGGGAGAATGGATTGGATGAGCAAGGATTAATATGCACTAAAAAAAATCTAGGAGTTTCCAACTCGACAAAAGAATACTGCTTGGTTTTGCACGCAGATACATTTCCTACAAAAAGCTTATTTGAAAGAGTTGGCGAAATTTCTTTAACCGATAAAGATGTCGTTGCTCCAATTGGATACATTTTAAACCAACCAAAAGATTATAAAAATAGAGGCATAACTTGGGCGAATAATAGTATTAGCTCTAGACATAAGCATTTAAACGAGTGTGATTCTGATATTTCATACATATCTGGAGCGGCTATCTTTTCAAAAACTTCTACGTTTAAGACTATTGGTTGGAATAATTCGTTACGACATGATCAAGCTGAGGATTTTGAATACTCCGACCGATTACGAAAAAATAAATATATATTATCGTGCGATCCCAAGTTGGAAGTATATATGCATAACACACAGTGATACGCTTATGAAGAAAACTATAATTGAGTGTGGAGCTAACAGAGGAACTGACACCGACCATTTGTTAAAAAAATGGGACGATTCAGTGGTGTATGCAATTGAACCAACACATGAATTATTATATAACTATTTATATCCAAAATTTAAAAATAATAACCGCGTAAAAGTATTTCCATTTGCTGTTGATATTGAAAATGGATTTAAACAATTTAATATAGCTGGCCAGTCCGATTGGGGATGTAGTAGCCTTAACAGCTTCACGGATGAAATCGAAAACATATGGATGGATAGGCCAGATTTTAAGATGACGCATTCATACTATGTCCCAACGATTACGTTAAAAAGCTTTTGCGTATTATACAATATTGACGTCATAGATTATTTGTGGATAGATACCCAAGGACATGACTATAAAGTCCTTACATCATTGGGAGATAAAATAGAACACGTTGTTGCCGGAAAATGCGAAGTAGCAATGAATATTGAATTATACAAAAATACACAAAATACATTGAAAATAGTTAAACCGTGGTTGATTAATCGCGGGTTTAAAGTTGAAATCGCGCCTGACGCTACAAGCGCCGAATGTGATTTACATTTTAGTCGATGAATAACGATTTTGCATTTATTTAATACGATTTACGCCAAACATTTAAAAATGAGTGGGGAATTAATACGGTATGAAAAAATTCAACCTTAAAAATTTCAAAGGAGGATGGATTGTGGGGAGTTTTGATCCATCTATATTTACTACAAAAAATTTTGAAGTATCAATTAAACATTACAACGCTTCGCAATATGAAAAAACACATACTCATAAAATTTCAGATGAAATCACTATAATAGTATCCGGAACAGTTATGATGAACGGAGTGAGATATACTAAAGACGATATAATTTTAATTGGAAAGGGAGAGTCTACAAATTTTCTAACGTTGACGGATGTTACGACATGCGTTATAAAGATTCCGTCAGCAATCAATGATAAATACATTGACGAATAGTTTTAATGATTATTATTTCACACCGAGGAAATTTAAATGGTCCAAATCCGTTAGAGGAAAATTGTCCAGATTATATTCTTAAAGCTTACCAATTGGGATATGATGTGGAAGTTGACGTTTGGCGCATTAACGAAAAGTGGTGTTTAGGCCACGACAAGCCTCAATACGAAGATATTCATTATGATTTTTTTACAAAGAGTAGAATGTGGTTACACGCCAAGAACGGTGACGCGTTTTACGCATTAAAACAAGACTGTAAATGCAATGTGTTTTGGCACACTAATGAAGATTGGGTAATTACTAGTAAGGGGTATATTTGGACCTATCCAAATAAATATTTATATCCTGATAGTATTTGTGTCATGCCTGAAATGGGGTTCAAGGGTAATATAAAAGCGTGTGGCGGTATTTGTAGCGATTACGCCTCCAAATATTAAAATATTGACATTTCCCCTTCTTTAACTCATATTATTTTTATAATAGAGATGGATTATTAACATTTACCAATTCGCTTTATTTTAAATAAAAAAATACTTAAAAAATTAAAACCAAAAAAATAGTTATGTTGACAAAAGATCAGGCATTTTCGGTTAATGAATTTATTAATCGTTATTCTAATGAATCAATTAGTGACGCAGGTGAAGAATTTGCTTCCTTAATTCAGGATTTTCCTGAAGTTTCGGGTGGTCATCAAGAAATTCATCGCTTTATTCTTAAATACGGAGACCGTTCCGTTGCTCAAGCAAGTGATAAAATCTTTGATTTCTTTCAAAGACTAACAGAAAGGTTAGAAGTAAAGATCTAATATTATTATGGAAACATACGAATTGAATACGTTTGAAGTTTTTTGTTCTTGTATTCTTTTTCTAAGTTTCCTTTATTTTTTAGGTCTTTATCTTTAAAGGTGAAAAGAAGGTTCCGTTTTTACATTAATAAGCAAAGTCAATCAATTGGTTACGATAAGATTATCGAGATTTGTCTATTGAGAGTAATAGAAGTTGAAACTAAGCCTAATCAAGAACCGAACCCTAAACTTCTTATTTCTTTAAGAAGAGTAAAAGAATTAAAAGATTACATTATTGCCAACATAAACCTTTCCGAAAGAGAGGACTCGGAGGTTGTTTTAACTCTTGATTTTGACGAATAGGGAGTTATTTTTTTTGATTTATAACTGTTATTTCTATAATAATTACATATGGAAGAAGAATCTAAATTAGCTATTGGACTAAATAATTACAAAGAATCTAAAAATGATGTTTTTGATTTTCAAATGCCCGACGTTCCAGAACCGATTGAAGATGACGTTCCGAAATTCCAAGACAAAGATAATGTTGGGTTTAAATTTGGCTTTGTTGGAGCTGGCCAAGGAGGAGGGAAACTTGCGGAGGCTTTTTATCAAATTGGTTATTCTAGAGTTTGCGCGATTAACACGGCGGATCAAGACTTAGAAACAGTTAATGTTCCAAAAAAATTCAAATTCGGAAAACAACAAGGGGCTGGGAAAGATAGGTCGGTCGCGAAATCTGCTTTCTCAAATCAAAAAGAGGACATCGTAGATTTCTTGAAGTCATCTATCGGTTCTGACATAGATAGAATCTTTATTACAGTTGGAGCTGGTGGAGGTACGGGGGCTGGTGTTTGTTCTGAGCTAGCTAAGTTGGTTGGAGAGTATCAACAAACAGTTAAGTCTTCATCTCCTTATGTGGGGCTAATTTTAGCACTACCTAAAATATCAGAAGGTAAAAAGGTTAATCTCAACGCTTACGAGACGCTGAAAGAGGCTTGTCAATTAGTTCAAGATAAAATCATTTCTCCTTTGATTATTCTTGATAATGAAAAAATTAATATTCTTTATCCAAAACTACCAGTAAGTAAATTTTGGCAAGTGGCGAATAATAATATTTCAGCTTTATTTCATCTATTTAATAACATCGTAACTAAAAGTAGTAATCACAGCACTTTCGATAGTAATGATTTGAGGACTGTTTTAGATTCTGGTATTATGGTGTTTGGTATGACAAACGTCAGCAATCTAACAAGCGAAGCCGAGATTAGCAAAGCTGTTAGAGAAAATCTAAAAAGAAATATTCTTTGTGGAGAATTAGATTTAAATACTGGCAAAGTTGCTGCAACGGTAGCAATTGGAGATGAAAAAACTTTAGATAACATTCCTCAGGAGTATTTAGACGGAGCTTTCAATCAATTAAATAGAACTTTACAGCAAGGCAGTACGGTCCACCAAGGGGTTTATAAGGGGAATAAAGAAGGGCTTTCTATTTTCACTGCTATTGGTGGAATCGCTACTCCTCAAGGAAAGCTTGAAGCATTACTTAAGTTGAGTCAGTAATTTCTTGACGCGCAAGAGTTTTAGCTTAAGACTCTTAGTGAAATGGAAATCTCTAGACCTGATTGGGACTCTTATTTTTTAGGCGTAGCTCTTCTTATTTCGGCGCGAAGCCGAGACAAAGAAACGAAGCACGGAACAGTTATAGTAGATAAGAATAATCTTATCTTAGGAACTGGTTACAATTCTTTTATAAAAGGAGTTCGAGACGAAACGTTTCCCGACGTTCGTCCCTACAAATACCCCTTCATGATTCACAGCGAATTAAACGCTTTGCTGAATTGTAAGTCTTTACCTAGGGAAACTGGTGGGGGAAGAGCTTACGTTACTGGAAAATGCTGTAATCATTGTCTCCAATCTTTAATTCAAGCGGGAATTACTGAAATAATTACCCTCAATCGACGCGGAACAATGCTTGAAGATGAAAGTAGTTTAAAAACTTACAATAAAATAATAGAAGAAACGGGAATTAAAGTTACAATCATTAACTATGACACGACTTGGATGAAGCAAGTAATTCATAATTACGAATATAATAAAACAGTATGAAAATAGAAATTCAGGGAAAGCTAATTAAAAAACTTAAGGGGTTAGAAGAATTTTCTAATTTACATAAGGATGAATTGTCTGAAGCTTTAACTGAGTTAGTAGAAGAGCTTTTAGAAACACACATTGAATGTTTCACGGAAGACGACGATGACAAATTGTTTTCAGAAAGCGATAGCCAAGGAGACGACGATGAATAACACAAAAAATTTACAAATACTAAATCAATTAATTGATGAACTAATTGCCACTTTAATTCACGAAGATGAGCAGTCGGCTCAAAATAAACCTTCCAATAAAAATTCTTATTCTTACCCCACGCATTTAGCAAAAACTATAAAAGAATACATAAATGACTCAATCCCATGAAAAAGGAATTTAAAGAAAAAATAAAAAAAATATCTACCAAAATAGACACATGTAATGCCAGCGTTTCATGGTGGGAAAAATTAGTGTTGGAAATTTTAAATGAATTAGATTTGATTCAATCAAAACCCGCAACGGGAGAGTCGGAAGAAAGGGTTCTTGTTTTAAAAGATAGATTGATTAAGCTCATTCCGAGGGGGGATTTTGAGCTTCAGGTTTTGAATGAATTAGAAAAAGAGTTTGAGGAGATGATCCTAAATGAAAAAAAACAAAGGAAAACAAAAAAGAAAAGCCCTCCGAAGCGGAAAAGTCTTTAGTCGTTATCAAGTAATAACATCTTTAAAAAGATATAATTTAGGAGCTTTTCCCTTGAGTGAAGACGGGTTGTCGCAAGCCAAAGCTTGGGCTGAAAAAATGACTGGGGAAATGGGCGAGTCTTGCGTTATTGAAAAGCGGTAAAAATAATTCGTAATTATAGTTGACATTTCGCAACGGAACGTCTAATGTGTAGTTATGGATAAAGTAATTAGTCAAGGTAAGACATACGACATCGTCGATAAGACTGTGAATGATGGCAAACTTTATCAAAAAGTTGGTAAACGATATACACCAATATGTGATCTCCGTGCTCACGACGGATTAAGTGAGGGATATTGGTTAGTGAGAGTCGATAAGAATTGC